>Ga0209023_10000284_pt1 | contig 84358 bp, 79 predicted proteins | sample LakOneMetagenome_FD_187468 | JGI IMG/M metagenome (GOLD analysis project Ga0209023, IMG submission 187468) | Freshwater and sediment microbial communities from Lake Erie, Canada (SPAdes) (version 2) | ecosystem: Environmental > Aquatic > Freshwater > Lentic | place: Lake Erie, Canada... | reverse complement strand
CTGGTAGGTAAACACAGCAAAGGGATCACCGAGCTGCACTTCCACCCCAAATTCTTCCTGGATCTCACGAACTAGACCATCAGTCGGTGTTTCACCAAAATCGATATGGCCACCAGGCAGTTCGTAAACTCCTGGCAGAAACTTCTTGGTATCGGCACGCTTGGCCATAAAGACTTTGTGGATACCGTCCTCCTTGCGATGAATAAAAGCACAGGCCGTAATAACCTGCTGACCAGGAGTGGGAGTTGCACTGTCATGGATGGTTTTAGAGCTTGTCATACTTCGATCTCCACCATAACAGGTAGGTGATCAGACACATCAGTGGCAAGAGTCTGTGCAGATATGACTGATATGTCTTGTGATCCGAACACATAGTCCAAGCGATAATCAAGCTCATTGGCTTCAAACCCGTTATACGAGAATGGCTTAGTTGTCCAAGTATTCTGTTCATAGCCTGGGCCAAGGTTCTCTACATATTTTTCGATTCGCTTGATAACCTCAGAGTCCGGTTGAGCATTAAAGTCACCAGCCAATATGAAGTTCTTCTTATTATTCTTGATGGTCTCGACGAGTGCGTCAGTCTCTTGGAGTTTACGCTCAGACGGCTCGAAAGCATGAGTGTAGGACATATGCACAGTGCCAATGGTTAGCTCCTTACTATCAACAGAAATCGTAGCCTCAACGTATGCACGGTTTTCATCATCGTAATGACGAGAGCCGCCCTCGGTGTTGATCCATGTAGTTTTTGGATTGGACAGATCGTACCTACTTAATATTGCATTGGCCAGCTTGATCTTTTTGCCCTCAAACGTTATTGCCTAGTAATGCAGGTGATATCCAAGCTCATTGGCAATGTATTCTGGCGTATGAATATTGTTCTGCTGGTCAAAATCAATCGTTAGTTCTTGTAAGCAAACAATGTCGGCCCTGTTAGCTCTCAGAAATTCGGCAACTTTTTTGATGTCTTCGAGATACCAGACGTTCCATTGGAGGATTGATATGTTCACAGGCTCACCCTCTGGTCAATATAAAAACCATCCTGTTCATTGCCATCATTGACCCAACGCTGAGCAATAGTTGCTTTGTATACTCTGGTTGGTGCACTACCGCTGCAATTCTCACGATTAAGCTTGAATATCTTAGTAGACGCATTATATAAGGCTATTACAGTTTCTAGCTCATCTTCGTTCACTTGGCGTGCTTCTGCCTTCAGATATAGACCAAATCCGTCACCCTCGGGCGCTGTTGAGTCAAAGATAGTTATGTAGACGTTCGAGTTTAGGTCGATATTCTTCGAGTGCTGCGAATCTACGGGCGACCACCAGTAAATAGCATCTTTATCGAATACATACCACACTGGAGCGGCCCAAGGCGTACTGGTTCCATCAATAGTCGATATGGTGGCGTATCTGATTTGTTCAAGTACTTTTTTGCCTTTATCATTCATAAGTCTGTTTCCTCAGATAGTTTGATGTGAACCTTTTGACTCATTACACTCGTGCTGACATATCCAAGTGCATCAATATCTGGGTCGTATAGTTCGATCATATCGAGATCATTTCTAGGGAACACTCGCGCCCCAACTACGTGTTTGCCATCAATAAGGGATTGTTTCAATTCATTATATTCAGACTGTTCAAGATAGAAGTCAACATCGCCAACTTGTGCTCGATATATGTCGGGCTTGCGGATATATAAATGTGTGTAAGTTGTTTCAGGCACGCCATCTTGAGCAGAGATAGCAATCGGTTCGATTAACTCAAAATATTTCTGGCTGGGGTCATCAGATGGCTTAACAATTCTGTTCCTAATCTCAATAAGCTTTTGATACTCCATATCGTAGTGGCAAAAAATACCTATATTGCCAGCATTCGGTAGATACTTACCAAATGATTGCTTACACAGCCTGTTGCAGGTAAAGTGCGTATATTTTATCGCTTCGAGAAGTTGCTCTTTATCAGAGATGGGGCTAAAGCGATAAAGCTTCATCGTTGTCCTATCTCTATGCAATTACCACTTGGGTCACATACAAAAGCATAGGTAAGAGTTACGCCTTTAGTGATCGGGATAACCAGCTCGCAACCTTGTTCTGTCAGTTTCTTAATATCTTCCTCCAAATTATCTGATTCAAAGGCAACATGACGGCGGATAAACTCAACTTGAGGGTGATCTTTGTCTATAAACTGCCAGATTTCAAAGGTTACGCCACTATCATTCATAATATGTGCAGCCTTGGCTTTAGGTTCTGGTTTATCAAACTGTTTTGTAACTTTGAAGCCAAGGTTGCTATAAAAGGTAATCGCAGCATCCATATCATCTACTTCAAAAGCGGTGTGTAAAAAGCCCTTAATCATCATCTCCCCATGCTAATTCGTGTTTTTGATTTGTTTCAAGACCAAATTTGCCAAAAATAGCCCAGTTGCTGACGCTAATTTTGTACATACGACGGCCATCTTCTTCAATAAGCTGTTCGGTCAGTTCTATTTTATTGCGGTTGAGTCGAGAGCAATATAACTCAAGCTGTTCATCGCTTGGTTCTATAGCTTCAGCCTTACCCTCAAAATACACACCGTGCGGTGATTCTTCCAAAGGATGTTGTTTAACGATATTCCCGGCAACATTTGGGTTGGCGGCAATTTCCTTACAGTGTCTGGTAGTAAGTTTGGATACAAAGTAGATATTGAGCTTATCGTCATGGGCAAAGTGAACCTCACAAACCCATGGTTTACCGTCTGGCGTGGCTGTGCCAAGTGACATGTGTACGGTTTTATCTATGTGTTCGCGGATTGCTTGTTCGATGTTTAGGCTCATTTTACATTCTCCTTAAACCAAGACTCGCTCCTATTAAACTGCCACGGATCACGGGTATTAGATATGTGAACCGTGACCTCTCGCCAGACATCTCCTACGATGTACGGTTCTTTTTTGAGATACTCTTGGAGCTTATCTTCTGATTCAAAGCTTACAACGTACATAGAGCCTTTCATTGAACCATCGTCATTCAGTAGGGCTGCGCCGTACCATAAGTTACCTGAGGCCAAAAGCTCATCACCCATTTTTATGTGATCTTGTCGTACAGCTTGTCTGCGAGCTGGGGCATCTTTGTCTGTTCCGTCCAGACCTATGATTACGAATTGCATATTATTGTTCCTCTCCAAACTTCAGGTAATTACCGGCATACCTTGTGCCATTTAGCTCATGCCAAAGTGCACAAACGCCAGCAGCGTAACTAATCGCCAGACCAAAGCTATCTTTTTCTTCTTGAGTAAGTGGTTCTCTTGCCACTTTGTCATAACCAGCAAATAATTTCTCAATAATTTCGTCTTTGCTGTATTCAGACTCCAGTCGCATAGAGAGATAGGTACGGGCCAGATCGATGATACGGTAGTTATGTTCAGCAGTTTCCATATCAAACACAGCCGTTACTTCATCGCCGTCAGCAAATACATTTCCGAGCCACAAGTCTCCGTGTATCAGTGTTTGAGGCAAGTCAGTTTGAAATAGTTGTTCACTACTTGTAAGAAGCGTGGTTATCTCCGGCTTTAACTGGCCATCGTACTTTTCAAGGTCTTCGTGGACATTTTTTGGCTGGAACCACTGCATTTTGCTAAAAGGCACTTCCGTACCTTCAAGTGCATCGTGAAACTGTGCCAAAGTTGATCCAAAACTACCAATAAGTTCGAGCGATGCGGCTTTGGGCGTTTCGCCTGCGATACGCTCGCTCAGTGTAAAACTTGTTCCCTCATGTTCACCGACATGCTTACCATTATCAAATGTCAAGTAGTGAGGGGTACCGATTCCCACTTCGGCAAGTCGGTGCTGCATCTCCACCTCACGCTCAACGGTTTCAGGAAGCTGAAGTTTAAGAATTCGCATGACGTATTCTGCACCATTTGCAGCTCTTAGGTTGTAGGCGTCATTTGCAAAAGCGTCACCATTTTTTTCACTTGCAGCCAGCTCATCGGGTGAGTAGTGATGGAACAATTCGCTAAGATCAGGGGTGGTTAAGAGTGCATTACCCATTATTTCAAGAGCTCCTTTAGATTTTTGATAATATCGTCCTCAACTTCAATCTCTTGTACATTCTTGGCAAACCGACCATTATTTTCTTGACCTGGTATACGAATCTCGGTGCCTTGTTTTGGAGTTTGTTTTTGCAGGGTGTCATGAATTGCGTCTACGGACCTTGAGAGATCATTAGTAGTACCCATAGCCTTAGGATTAAACACGATGAGTATCGCTCCATGTTCCTCTGGGACGAAATCAGCACCCATTTCTGGACTAGATGGCATGCCGATCAGCCCACTTGTCATGAGTTCAAGTAAGTACACAAGGTAATAACCTTTATAGCTGCCACCCATTGGTACGATATTGCTAACCGGATCGTTCGGATCACTATCTGGGTCAATGGCATCTTTGGCATTAACAGTTGGATTACCGCTACGATCAACTGCAGCATTTTCCTGCAAAGGCTTATCGTTCTTTAAGCTATCCATAAATTCGAAGAATGGTATTTGTGACGTTGCCATATCGACACAGTGAATGTCGTTATCTTTACCAGGCAAACCAAATGCCATTGGATTCGTACCAAATACACCACGAGTACCGTTATGTGGCACAACTGCGCTTGGCCCACCGTTGCATACCGCCACTGCCACTAAGCCACGTTTTGCCAGACCTTGCACCCAGGTATGTAGCGTATGCATACTTTGCGAATTCACAAATGAAGCCATGGCAATACCGTTCTTTGCTGAACGCTTTTCCAGTTCATCGTGTATTCGTTTGAGATATACGAGTGGGCCTTGGCTATGAAAATCAATTGACACGTATGATGGCAAATCTACCTTGTAGTCGATCTCTTTGTCCTTGTTCTCTATACAGGCTCTTAGGTCGCCGACCGTCGATTTTAAAGGATTAGAACGTGGCGATTTTCGGATGTGTGCCTCAATGTTCTCGTCAGCGAAGTATTTAGCTTCCTCTGGTGATACTATTTGTGATGCGACAGAAATGAGTTGTTGCCTTAAATCTTCTACATTAACCTTCATTTGGAATCTCCTTGTTTGAGTAGTATACGTTGCTAAATGGGAACTCTTTCAACCATTGCTGTAGGGCACTGAAAAGCTTTATATAATAACCCTGCTCGTAACTCTCAGTTGTTACCCACCAACTTGCATCGACATCATAGCTAAGAAGTTCCTCGGTAAGCTCAGTACGCAGCCCCATGGGGTAAAGATAGAAGCAGCCTATATATTCGCCAGAGCTACTACGAACGGCATAAGCAAAGGAGTCACCATCTCTAAACTCTCGTTCGTGCCAGGCAAGATCAAGAAAATTAAATTCTTCCGTTACTGCTTCGACAGGCCAAGATCCGCCACGTGTTTTTCGTATAATCTCCAGGCTGGAGTTAACGGCTTCCATATCCGCCTGCACGTCTTTTCGAGATAATGGTTCTGCGACAAGTTCTTCAAACTCCAGCCTAGTAGGTGCACTGAAATCTTCAGGCAAGCGAAACTTCTTTATGTATTCTGAGTAATTGCTCATTTCTGGTTGACCTCTATAAAACCATGGCGAGCATCTTTAAGGCTTGAGATATATTTTTTATTTAGTACAGGTATACTCATTAACTCATATTATACCAGAATTTAAGGTGTTTTCTAGAGGTAAGTATGGTAGTTGTTCGGGTCTAATCCCACTCTCCAGACGTAGCTTCGTTCCAGTCATCCAAACGTCGGCTCCAGTAGTCTCGCTTGCTAGTCTTTTTTGTTCGATTAAACGGGCTAGCCATCCCAATATCTGCCCACGTGCCTACATGCACGAGCATGCCTCCGCCATCTGCCGACAGTTCCAATACTGCCAGCGTTAGCGCGTCAACAAGGTCGTCGTGTTTTTCCACGCCAAAACCGACCAGCTGGGTTATTAACGCCTCAGCACCCTTGCTAGGGAATAACACGGTACCGTTCTTTATCTTGTGTGATGCCATACTGAGCCTGGAACGCTTGTCAGCACGCGGTGTTACACCAACCACATCCAGTCCATCGGCTTGCAGTTGCTGTACGACGGCCGCCTGGTAACCAGTTTGCTCGACGTAGAATCTGGGTCGGTGGTGTGCGCCATTCAAGGCTTTCATATGGTCTACGGTGTCAGGGAATGACATACGTTTATTAGTAATATTTGGCATGATGTAAATCCGCTGGTTTGTACCGCTACCACGCACGTCCATAACAATGGCGGTAGTGTAGTCGGCTTTGTCGTTTTCAGATATGGCCAAGTCTACACCGACAATAATGCGCTGAAGCTGTCCGCGCAGTAGTTCAGGTAACTCATCGTAATAGTGAATCATACCCCGGTCTATGATTTGGTCATCGTCAGCTACAAGATTAAGCATGTACTCACGTTCCCAGGCGATTCGACTGGCAACGGTGCGTTCCATACGCTTAACCGACTGCTTATCAGGGAACTTGCCCGGCCACATACTTATTCCATCTTTGACTATCGGCCATTCGGTAAACTCACCGTCAATCTCGCGGTTCTCAATCAGGGCTTTTAGACGCATCAGTAGCGAATCCTCATGTAGCAGGTTACCGACTACGATCCGCTTAGTGTTAGTATCGCCAGCTGGAATAATCTCTCCGGTGTACCAATCAAAGGTTTTGTTGCGGCCTTCTTTGGTTTTGACCGAACTGGCGTCCTCTACGTCATCGGCAATGATGAGGTCGGGGCGTTTGGCGCCGTGGCGAATACCACGCACACTCTGCTCGGTAGATATTGCCGTAATGCGAGCATTGTACTTCGGAATGAACAGCGATGTTGAACCCCATTCTTCACGTTGTTCCACGAACGGCCCGAGGTCGTTAGCCAGCAGTTCGTTGCACTCCAACTCACGCTTGATGTTGGTTAGGTGAACCCGAGCCTGGTACTGTGTCTGGCTGGCAATGACTACAAACTTTTTCTGCTGGTGGCCGACAACCGCCCAGATGGGGTAGCTCATGGTCATGATGGTCGACTTAGCCGAGCCACGAAACGCCATCACGACTGCCAGTGGCACCTCGTCACGTTCAGTCAGCTCAAACAGCTTACGGTGCAGGTCGGATATTTTGTACTGCATGTAGTTCGGGAAGTAGGTAGCAAAGAACCACAGGTGGCTGCGGGCAGTTACTTCTGCCCGAGCTGTTCGGTCGGCCAGTAGCTTCTGGCGTATCTCATCAGTCAACATCGGTTTTTACCTCATCCGCAGTTAAACCAGCTAGTCGCAGGGCGCTAGTAACCAACTCGGCTTGTTCCGGTGACAGCTCTTGCTGTACAGCTTCAATGCGAGCATCGACCTCAACACGGTTACGGTAACTGAAGTGATGATGCTTGAGCCAGAAGGTAATGGCTGTCATACTCTGGTCTTTAATGGCATTGATGAGCTGGCTTTCGGCAAGGTCGTTGACCCTGCCGATGCTCAGCTCAATCGTCTCATCGCACCGCGCCGCGAATTCCTCATCATCCTTGCGCCACCTGTAGTATGTGGAGCGCGGAAGACCAGCCTTTTTACAGGCAGCCTCCACGATTGGTGTTTTTTCGAGCTGCGCGAGCAGAGTTTTTTTGTCGGCGATTTGGTTGCGGCTCATGACAGCTTCTTTCGTTTTAAGCCAGTCAGCTTTTCCCAACGCCTCATGGTAACCTCGGCGTAGACTGGTGATTTTTCCATTATGTAACATCTGCGCTTCAGCTTTGTAGCGGCAATAAGGGTGCTGCCACTGCCGCAGAACGGCTCAACCACCAGGTCACCGCGCTTGGTTAGCACCTTGAGGTATGGAATCAGTATCTCCAGCGGCTTAACACCGAAGATGATGGCTTGCCCGGAGTTTTTCTCGTCAGCCGCGTTAAAGTCTATGAAGTCGGTCGGCTGGTACTTTTTACCTTTTTCGTAGCCCTCCCACTGGGGCTTACCACCAATGGCGTACAAAGCTGTTTCATACTCCTCCTGCATACCATCTGGTTCTTCCTCGTGGTTGTACTTAACCGTACCGCTAGCGCCAACCATGGCGATGTCGTGCTTGCTGAAAAATTTGTACTTGGCAGCGAAGCCTTGGTTGCGGTTCGGCAGGTGCCAGACAATCATGTTCTTTACGCGCCAGTACTTCTCCATTTCAGTCCATATAGTCCGGAGATTTTTCCAGTTTTCATACACGATGATACTGAAATCCGGTTTGGCTATCTTGGCGATGTTAGCCATCCACAGCTCAGTAAAGTTTTCTGGCAGGACATCAGTTTCCAGGTAACGGCGGTTTTTCTTGGCACCAAAGCCAGTCACCGATTTACCACCCCGCTTGGCTTTAAGGTAATCCAGTATGTAGGGTGGGTCAGTCAGGCACATGTCGACTTGTTCGCCGTTCATGAGCTTGAGTACATCGTCCTCCACGGTGCTGTCGCCAACCATCAGACGGCTATCCCCAAGCTGGTAGACATCGCCTTTTTGGGCTTTGATCTTTTTAATATCCAGCTTTGCCAGTTCCTTCTCCAGGTCAAACTGTTCAGGCTCATCTTCAATATCGAAGATGGTGTCCAACTCCTCTGACGAGAAGCCCACATCAGTGAGCAGTGAGTCATCAAACTCCGCTAGCATATCCCAGTCCCAATCACCGACAGCCTTATTAAGCCGTAAATTCAGCTCTTTTTCTTTAGCCTCATCTGGAATGTTCAGATAGACCACTGGTACGGTCTTGAACTTCAGGTCTTTGGCGACTTTGAGGCGGAAGTGACCGCCAATGACGATGTTTTTGCGTTCCGGCGCTCCATTCACGATGATTGGGTCGACCAGTCCGAACTTACTAATGCTCTCGGTCAGTTGCTTGATCGCATGGTCGCTCCATTTGCGTGGGTTATACGGTGCTGGGTTCAGGTCTTTAACATTAACGTTCGTAATCGTAACACCGCTCATGACTCATCTCCCTTTCTGGTAAACCTGCGTACTTTGACCGCACCGTTGATGTCCTGAACATGCGGCAGGGCCAGCACGTCGTCAGTCCACGCATCGTTTTCTTTGCCTTGCAGCCACTTTTCATTGCCACGCACATTAACCCCACAGGGAATCTGTATCCCCTCCGGGTTTGCTACGGAAACTGCAGCACCAGCCTCAACCATAGCCACTACCTGTGACCTAGACAGGGTGCCAATGCCAAAGTTGTCCCAGTTTAGCAACTGGTAATGTGTAATATTTTGGTCGGTGGCGTAGTCCGTGTCAGAACGTATCGCCGTCACTTGTAGATTCATATTGAATCCTCCTCTTGTGAATTATTTTGTTAAATAACCACAAACCCTCTGCTTGAAGGGCTTTTTTGGAGAAATCAAAAAGCCAATCACAAAGAATTAACTACAGGGCACTCCAAAAGTGCTTGTAATCAATTCCTCACGATCGGCTTTCTTTCTATGCTTTCGCAAACAGCCTTTTTCTGATCCCGATATGGAATTATGTGGGTGTTCAGATGTTAATGAACAATTTCATTGTATGGCTGGATGTCAGCAAAAGTCAATACCTACATCATGTTTTGCTAAGCATAGCTAGGATGCTGCAGGTTATGAGACATAAACCGCCTATAAGTGTCTCATTTGTCCCGTTTTAAGCTGTTATACTGGTACCAAGCGAGACATAAAGCAAGGCACTTTTTATATCCCTTTGGGGTCTCATAAAGTTCCAGACCGTAATGTCCCGCCAATTAGGAAAGAGTAAATGAAGAAGTATCAAATCGGTATTGTCGGGTATGGGGATTTCACTCGGTTGATGCTAGAACACCTTTGTCCATACGCAGACATTGTTGTGAGCTCTCGTTCAAAAACGAGTGGAGATGCAGGTTTTGGCGCCAAATTTGATTCACTTGAAACAGTACTCGCGATGCCTATTATTATTCCATCAATTCCTGCGCAGTATTTCGAAGACGTTTTTACGCTCAACTCTCGTCTCGTAAATCCTCATGCAACAGTGGTTGATGTATGTTCTGTTAAAGTAAAGCCCCTTCAAACCTTGGAGAGACTACTTCCAAAGTCATGCCAAATTATCGGAATGCATCCTATGTTTGGGCCTTCAAGTGTTCAAAGGAATGGAGGACTAAAAGATTTACGTTGTGCTGTGTGCGTGGTGAGAGCAGAAGTCGATACAATTGAATCTTTAAACACTCTACTAAAAACTAACCTGGGCCTGCGTGTAATTGCAATGTCTGCTGAGCAACACGATAAGGAAACAGCCTATGTCATGGGTTTGAGCCACTATATTGGCAGAGTGATGAGCGAGATGAATATTCCTGAAAGTGAACTCTCTACTTTGGCTTATGAAGATTTGATGGACATGAAAATGATACAGGGCAGTGATAGTTGGGATTTGTTTCAATCTATAATTAGTGAAAATGAGTTTATGGATGAAGTAAGATCGGAGTTCCGCCGTGCGTGTGATCGACTCGATAACAGGCTAGTGTAGCGATATATAAAAAGCCGGAGAGTTATCCGGCTTTTTATAACTGCGAGAACAGTGCTTAGTTTGTTGTAGTTGTTGAGCTTCCGGTTTGTCCAACGCGTGGACGGCCGGGACCAAAACCGCCATAACCTCCTCCCCTAAATACCCCCTGGAGCTTAGTTAGATTAATGCCATTATCTTTCGCCCATGTTTCGAGCGCTGTGCGTTCGGCATCCATTTTTGCTTTTCGCTCAGTTTTCGATAAGTTCTGCATAGAATCTTTATTAGCCTCACGAGCTGTCTTGAGTTCCTTCAACTTAGCTTCAATCTTCGTTTTCTGCTCAGCGGTAATAGTGCCTTCATCGACTAGTTTTTGAAGTCTCGCTGATTGATTGGCCTCGTGTTTTGCCTCCATTTCACTATGTGAATCATCAAATACTTTTTGAACATCTGCTTTGTTGAGGTGAAACTTACTAACAAGTTTATCAACTAAGCTCGACATTGGGTCAGTACTTGTACTAGTGTCACTTGCGGCGTGGACTGCCTGCAAACCTATTGCGCCAACCGAGCCGATGCTCGCGATTGCTGCAGCTGCCACTAAACTCTTCTTAACTTTCTTCAAATAGCCCCCTCGTAACGGTTATTTTTAGTTGTGTACATAGTTACTCTCTTTCTAAGCTTATACATACCTCCAATCTTTAGGGTGTTGGTGCTTCTTTTCAAATCAGGATTCATTCAATGTTATATATATGCGTAATGATCTGTTTGCTATCGAAGCTATGTATAGGATAGCGAGACAAACTAAATTTAAGCTGAAAAGCGATGGCGATGCTTAGCGAGCAGGACTAAAAATACTGCGTTGACTACTTTTGCAGCTTCTTAACTAGCTTCGTGAGAAGATTTCTCGGGACAAACTTGATGGTTTGGACAGCTAGTCGATTGCCAAGAGAGTAAATGGCGACTGATTTTCCCTGCTGCATTTGGTACCAGCCAAATTCGGCAACTTCACGAGCGGTAGTTTTTGGATGTGCGGTTGCGTGCGTGGCACTGACATGGGCGTTCTTACCGAATCCGGTGCTGGTCGCACCGGGGCAGAGGCAAGTCACGGTGACGCCGGTACCTCGAAGCTCCTCGCTGAGTGCACGCGAGAAGCTGAGTACGTAATTTTTAGTTGCAAAGTAGACACTCATAAGGGGACCTGGCAGGAATGAAGCGATTGAGCCGAGGTTCAATATTCTCCCGCGTTTATTTTTTAGCATAGCGGGGAGGAAAAAGTGGGTGAGTTCGGTCAAAGTTTTTACATTGAGATCTATCATGGAGAGCTGTCGCTTAACGTCGCTGCCTGCAAAGTTGCCGTAGTCTCCAAAGCCGGCATTGTTGACTAGTTCACTGACAAAGAATTGGTTCTCTTCGCAGAACGCAAAGACTTTTTGTGCTGCCGTGCTTTTTGCAAGATCGAGTGCGAGGATCTCAATGAGCGACTTATTCTTTGGATACTGCTCGCGTAGTGCGACCTGTACGTCCTTTAATCTTCTCTCATCTCTCGCTACCAGTATTACGTTTCGCTTCTCTCTGAGCGCAATATGAGCAAGTTCGAGCCCTATGCCACTACTTGCGCCAGTAATTAATGTATATTCTTTCATTCTTACAAGTGTAGCATGAGGTGCAGGTGCGTTTAAGGCTACTCACTCGGCATAACTATTGGTGATGATATTTCTCACCAGCCAATATAGTATGTGCTCGGTAGAGTTGTTCGATGAGGATGAGTCGGACTAACTGGTGGGGGAAAACGAGCTTTGAGAGGCTCCAAGTAAAGTCAGCTATTTTACTAATTGTTTCATCGACACCATACGCCCCACCGATAACTACAGTCACTGTTTTAGTACTCTGGCTCATGTAACTTTGCAACTTTTGGGCAAGAGTAGGTGAGTCGACTTCAGTACCATGTTCATCGAGAAGTATGACAATTTCTCCAGGATTAATCTGTGAAAGAAGTGCCTCACTTTCAATCTTTCGTATGTGTGCTTCGGGCATAGTGCCAGTAATCTTGGCTTCGACCAACTTCCACTCGATTTTTACATAGTGAGAAGCACGAGCGGAATATTCTTCGATTGCACGCATAAGCAGAGGGTCATGTTTTTTACCGATAGCGAGAATAGTAATCTTCATTCTTATCTCCTAGTAATCCGCTCTAAAATCGTAATGTTCTGGCCGCGTGAAGACGGGTTTGCTAGGGCCAGAGAGATCTGCCTGGAATGAGTAGCCGCTGTAGTTGAAATTTTTGAGCTGGCTTGGATCATTTACTTTGTGATTGCAAATCCACCGCCCCATAGTGCCACGAGCAATTTTGGCGTGGATAGCCTGGAAGTCAGGTTTGCCATTCTTTAGTTGCATGAACCAGGGTGTAATAATTTGTGATTTTGGTAGGTATGGTCTCAACACTTTCATATACTCCTCAGATGCAAGATTAATGACAGACTCACCCAGGGGAATAGTCAGCGCAATCTTATCTGTCCAGAAGTCATAGAGATTGTTAAAGCCACGACCTTTTAATTTATAACCAAGCTCCAGACGATACGGGTGAATTATGTCTAGTGGCCTCAGGATGCCGTATAGTCCTGAGAGTGTGGCGAGATGTTCTTGTGCAAAATCAAGATCTTCTTTGGTGAAGGTGTTAATTTTCAGTCCTTTGTACACATCGCCGACGAAAGTGTACCAGGCTGGTGTTTTTTTGAGACCACCCCAGGACATGACTCGCTGCTTCGTAGTATCTGCAAGCGCCGGTGAAAGATGCATCAGCCTTTTTAACTGTAATGGGGAAAGTTGCTTTAGATATTCATCCAGAATCTCGGCTTCTTTAAGATAAAGTGGAATAGATGTGGGTACGTCATACGGGCAGTTACTGGGTTGCATAGTTTTTGAGGAAACAAGCAGTGAGATCATAATGATCAGTGTAACAAAGTTTGAAAGAAAAAAGCCCAGATAGTATCTGCGCTTCTCTCTTGGCGGAGGAGGAGGGATTCGAACCCTCGCACCGGATTTCTCCAATCTAACGATTTAGCAAACCGTCCCCTTAAGCCACTTGGGTACCCCTCCATGCTATGCTTCACTGCTTGAAACCATCGGAGCCTATTATACCTGATTCATAACAGATGTAAAAGTGATATACTATTAACCATGCAAGAAATTTCTGAGGCACTCCAAAAAGTTGTACAAAATGTGTTCAATCAACGCATTGAAGTCGAGTTGAGTCGTACAGATGAACAGTTTGGTGACTACGCAACAAATGTCGCACTTCGACTTAGTAAACAACTCTCTCAAGGTCCACGTGAGGTTGCCCAACAGATTATTGAAAGCCTCAATGTCTCCTCAATTGCAAAGATGAGCATTGCCGGACCTGGCTTTATTAACATAACGTTAACAACCGACGCACTAATGAAGCTCGTTGAGCAAAAACCCGCGCAGCCACTGAAAGGCCAGACGATTGTAGCGGAGTATTCTGATCCTAATCCGTTTAAAGTACTACACGCGGGGCATCTCTATACCTCAGTCGTAGGGGATGCAATTGCAAATTTACTCGAACATGCTGGTGCAACTGTTCACCGAGTTAACTTCGGTGGCGATGTAGGACGGCATGTGGGCCAGACCATGTGGGCAATTTTAGATGATTTCGGTGGCGAATATCCCGAGAAGCTCGAAACAATTGCTGTGGAGCAACGCTCAGAGTGGCTTGCCCAAAACTATATCAAGGGAACGAATGCATTTGAGGATGATGAGGTGGCTAAAGCCGAAATTATCAGACTCAATAAGAAAATTTACCAGATACATAGCGAAAATGATAAAACATCATTGCTAGCTCAAATTTATTGGACAACCAGACAGTGGAGCTACGACTATTTTGATGCATTTTATGATCGAATCGGTACCAAATTTGAAAAGTATTATCCTGAGAGTATCACGGCGGACCTTGGACTAAAAACTGTCCGGGCTCACGTGGGAGATGTCTACACTGAGTCTGATGGCGCGATTGTATTTGTTGGTGAAACCTATGGCCTGCATACCAGGGTATTTATCAACCGCGAGGGCTTGCCGACATATGAAGCCAAAGACGTTGGCCTCATCATGCTTAAGAAGAAGGATTACGATTTTGATCGCTCCGTTATCATGACGGGTAACGAACAAATGGATTACATGAAAGTTGTACTCAAGAGTATCGAACAATTTGCACCTGAGCTTGCTCAGGCGACAACGCATCTTACGCACGGTCTCGTAAAACTTGCTGGCGGAGTTAAGATGAGTAGCAGAAAAGGTAATATCCTCCGAGCTATCGATGTGCTTGAGATTGCTGCCGAAGCGAGTCAGGCAGTTAATGACAAAACAGATGAAACAGTTAGCCTGGGCGCTGTAAAGTATGCTTTCTTAAAAGTTCGAACTGGCGGTGACATTATCTATGATCCAAAAGAGTCAGTCAGTATGCAGGGCAATAGTGGTCCTTATCTACAATATGCACATGCACGAGCCTGCTCGATACTGGCTAAGTCGAATACCTCTATCCAGCAATTAGATTCTTCTGAACTTGAGCCAGCTGAACGTACGCTTCTGAGAAAAATCAGCGAATACAATGAGGTAGTTGAAAAGGCAGGCATTGAACTTATGCCGCACTTCATCTGTACCTATCTTTATGAATTATGCCAGGACTTTAACCGCTTCTACGAGCATAACCAGGTGATTGGGGATACACGCCAGGGCCAGCGACTAATGTTAGTCGCTCACTATGCCCAAGTTCTGAGAAGTGGCCTCACACTGCTTGGTATCCATGCACCTGAAAAGATGTAGATAAAGTAAAACCCCTGCGAAATGCAGGGGTTTTATCGGCCGAGAGCGGCCAGTTATACTCTCGGTATTACTTACGACTGATTAGCTTTTTAAGGCTTCGTTTGCTTTCAAGGTATGCGTATGCGCCATATCCAGCTGCGCTAGTACCAATCAGGCCAGTTGTGATTCCACCAACACCAGTTGAAGGAATAACAGTTACGGGAGGTTTCACACAATCTTTAGAATCTTTTGGAAGATTTGAGTTGTATTCACACACCGTACAGTCAGGGCTATTTTTTGGTACGCTTGGCTTTGTAGGGCAAGGAGTAATGACATCAGTCTTCACACTTGTCGCACATTTTGCGTCCGTGACAATTTTTTCCTGACCGTTCACCGTGAAGGCGAGATCGGTTGTTATCTTAAATTCACCGTCTTTACCGTAGGTGTGTTCAGCGACAAATGGTGTTGCTGAAATAGTTTGATTGGTAGTATCACCAAAGTCGTATTTTACAGATTTGATAACAGCACCATTTTGAGCGGTGTACTTTACACCAAATCGATATTGACGTTCACCAAGTTTTTCAACCATGATTGCGTCACAAGTAAATATAGGAGTTTTGGGAGCTTCGACAACTTCTACAACGTATACTACGATGATTCGGTCATCCCAACATCCCCACTGTGTACCACTTCCGGCAACACGGCTACCAACAGGTAGGTTCCCGTTCACTGCGCTATCAGGTGCACCGCTCCAGCCAATGTGTCTGCTGTAAACCTTGACAGTTTGAGGTACGAGCTTTAATTGAACACTATTCGCACAGTTTAGGTTACCGGTATCCGTTACAGAAGCGGCGTTACTAGCACTCACCACACCTCTAAAGGTAAAGTTCTTCGCAGTTGAACCAAGTGGCGCGGTCATCGCAACATTTACATTGTGTGCAATAGCAGTTCCGGTACCATCGTTGTTGAATTCCGTGTTTGCACCGTTGTGAACATAGGTACGAACATCAAATTTCTCTCCGACTGCACAAGTCGCGTTTACTGGATCACTAAAAGCTGTGGTCACAGCTGGTACAGTTGGATCACCCGTACTCTTACGAAGCATGACGAAGTCACCTTCATTGCCTATACCCGCTGGAACATTTGTATATGTGTTAAAGGTCGGTGTGTGTATAGGCTGATTATTAGGATCGTTATAGTCGATCTGTGCCGCGTGGACACTACTGGTAGTTACGCTTAGAGTAGCAAGTACTACAAGTGCAAGTGCAAAAACAGCTTTCTTCATCAATGTGGTCTTTTTCATGGTGTGCTCCTTGATTGAACTTTCTTATATCTTTAGTTTGCTACTTCACGTGATTTGGTATCGGGAATAGCTACTGCGGGTGGCGCAGGCTTTTCGGCAGGTGTTCCAGGGGTTACATGAACAGTCATTGGTGGCATGTTTGGTGGTCGAGATTCGTGAGTTGCGGGAACGGTAGGAGCAGGTGCCGGCTTAATAGTAGTTGTAGTATCTACTGGTGGTTTCTCAGTAGTTGTAGTATCTACTGGTGGTTTCTGAGTGGTTGTAGTCTTCTCAGTAGTTGTAGTATCTACTGGCTTAGTTGTATCTACCACACTTGGTTTCGTAAGTTCAGGCAATGACCCGCTTGTATCTGGTGTGCAACCAGGGTCCGTCTGTGGATCACAAGTTTGAGCAGGATGCTCTGTGTTTGCTACTGGTGCTTCATTTCCAGTTGCGCCTGCCGTAAGCACGGCTCCGATTCCTATACCAACTACTGCTGCGCCAACGGCTGCTTTACGAAAGAAACTAGTCTCAACTTCCGTACCTTGGTCTGGTGAGACTGGTGCTCCATTGAACTGGTCAAAATTTGGTTGGGGGTTGCTCATAATTTTCACGCTCCTTATATAGATTATCTTGTGATGAAACGCATGCACCTTGTTCCTATTTCACAGGGTTGCCCACGATTACAGTATGTATTCTATCATAGTAAACCGGTTGTGTCAATAGTATTCACAACTTTTTTGAATTAAGTCATAGTATATTGTATAGAACTTATGCTTATCCTGCAGAATGCCACTGTCTCGTAGCCCCATCAGGCCCAGTGGTGGCTCCGGTCATTAGACCGGCAGAACCCTTCACTTCTCCTACCAGCACGTAATAGTCCACTACACGCGCGGCATCACTTCCGGGATTACCCTCTTCGTCACCGCATCGAATTACTGCAGCTAGTGCGGTACTCTCTGGATTTTTATATCCCCAAATCTCGTCCGTCACTTCTTTTCGGCGAGCTACTGCCGCAGGCGAATGATCGACTGGCTTAGGCACGGTATATGTTTTCTGCGCTACATACCTATATACATATTCTTTACCGTCATCTCGGGTCACAGTCATAAGTGAACCTATCTTTAACGAGGCCACGTCAGCAAAAGCTGCATTTTTGGTTGATCCGTGTCCCATTACAACAAAAATACCTTCTTCTCCTGGGTACATGTTGTCGTTCAGGTGGACGGCGATAGGCTGGAATTTACTTGCCTTTGTATCTTCACCATCAAAGTTATATTCCTTACGGTGCCGTTCTGCACGCGAAATAAATTTAGGGTGCGTATTGCCATATTCATCTACCTGAACGCAACCGTTTTCGAGCGGAGTAGGGTCGGATACCATTACATCGGCAGGAGTTGCATCGCGTGCTTCACCAATTTGGTCTACTCTGTTTTTATCGATCTGATATACAAAAATGTCACCCTCACAGGCATCAGGAAAGCCTACTTTGAAGGCAGGGGGAATGAGCCTGCCTGCTGAGTCCAGCGCGCTTTCAACTGTTTGAGTAGTGTAGGGCTTATATTGCTCGGTAGTGGTGGTAGTTGAGAGGCTTGTGCTAGTTGTAGCTTCCGTGGTACTGCTGGGCAATTCTGTGGTCGTAGTACTGGGATGAAGAGATGCTTCACCTGTATTACCTTTGCTTAGGGCCATAGTTGCTATCCCAGCAACCAGGAAAACGCCTATTACTTCAGCGGTTTTTAGTAGTCGACGTGGCTTCCTAGCCTCACCCTTAAAAGCAGTTTGTTTCTCAGCGGTATTGAGTTCGGTCGGGTGAGGTAGTATACGCAGACCACTGGTCTCGCTAGAAGTTGTTTTTGCATCGTCTCTTAGTGCAATTGTTCGATCCATGCTAGTGGTGTCGGGCTCAGCATCTGATGCGTCGACAGCTGATCGCTTGTCCGTTCGAGTTATTCCAAGTACTTCGTCTGAGATATCAGGTAACTTAAACCCTAGATCATAATCTCGAATATCAGGTAACTTAAACCCTAGATCATAATCTCGAATATCAGGTAGTTTTGCTTCTGGATGTGATTCTAAAAGGTCCTGTAGACTACGTGACAGATCAGCGAGGTCTTTTTGGCTCTCTGGACTACCGACTGATTCTGGAGTTGCTACAGGGATCATATGTAAATATATAAGCATATGCTAGACAAAATGTCAAGGAACACTAATTATGATTAAGCTGCTGTTTTCTTTACGGATAAACTATAAAGTTACTCTTAATATAATATTGACAAATATAATACTTTGTGCTAATAATGTAGGGAGTTTCAATAATAAAACGTTAAAGCATAATCAAGTTTGATCAGAAAGGTAGCCTAGATAACCATGAACGAAGCAATACCCCAGCCAAATACTGCCAGCTTACAGCCACCTGAAGAGGCTTTGATCGATGGTCCAAATTCTGGCGGAAATTCGACTACTGTTATCGGGATTGACGTAAGTAGCGGTGGTCGCCAACTTACCGGTAGAAATCACAATGAAATAGAGAGAGACTATGGTCCGAAACGAACTAAAGATCATCTGTCAGTTACGGATGCAAAAGTAGATCTTGATACACTGCAACCAGTTTCAATCCCTGAAGCGCCACTGCTTGAACTGACGCCAGATGATCTATTTGATCCTGAAGCCCGCAAGCTAAAACTTGAAAAGCACCAAGCTGATCTAGAAGAGTATCAGCAAAATGTTCTTACTGCCAAGGCACATAACAAGATGGTGAAAGACACAAAGAAGTATCTTGACAACCGAAAAGAAAATGACTATACCTCCGAGGAATTCTACGAGGCATCGATAGTAGCAGCTGAACTTGCTACAGCTAAGAAAGAGAAGAAGGCTCTCAAAGCACAAAGAAAGGCTCAAGAAAGCATGTCACTCTCCGATGTCGCTGAGTTACTGGCCGAGGCAGAGCATACTGGTGACCACGAAGCCACAGAGAGACTTTCAGATCTTCTTTTCGAGAAAACATTAAAGCATTTTAAAAAAGCCAAAATTTCTGGTAAACAAGTTACTTATATCGAGAGAGATGGGTCAGGCAAACCAACCGGTAGGGTCATCAAAACTAGTGCCCAGGACCAGTTCTTGGATCGGGTGTTAGCAATGAAGGATCGCAAACTTGATGCGAAGAAGCGCATGGATAAAGCTATACCTGTGCCTGTAGCTCTTGATACCAAGCAGGATACCGCATCACCTTCTGAGCCGTATATCGCAGATACTGAGGCTGAAAATGCAGTGGCAAAACATGCCCAACATGATGCACTCATAGAAAAAGTGAACGCTACGGGTGAAAGATTTGAGTCAAACATCAGCCGGCTACCCTATCCAGAACAAGTGAGCTTAAGGAAGGAATTAGTCACAAGAATTGACACCTTAGAAGCCGGTCTTGGCGGGGAGGCGAAGCCGTATGAAGCGTTACTCGGTGCCTTTGAAGAATTAAACTCTCAGTTAGAGATCGCCCAACAAGCCGAACATGATGCACTCATAGAAAAAGTGAACGCTACGGGTGAAAGATTTGAGTCAAACATCAGCGGGCTATCCCCATCTGAGCAGGCGGTATTGAGGCAGCAATTAGCTACAAGGATTGTGGATCTACATGACCAGCTTGGTGCAGGTGCACACCCGTACCAAGCATCGTTGGACGCTTTTAACGAATTCAACTCTAGACTAGAATCAGCAGCTACCGAGGCCCAGGCTAAAAAGGTAACTGATCCTAATGATGGATTAAAAAGTGGTGAGCTCAATGAGTCAGATGTTCAACAACAGATAGTAGAAAACTTTAACCGTATTATCAGCGAGTTTGATAATAAGATGGACCAGGCTAAGGATGTTATCACCCATGGCGGTGATCCTGAGACAACAATTGATGCGCTCATTAGTTCATCAACTGAGTATCTTGACCTTGTCGCTCAATCGTATCTTGAGAATGTAAAGAACATCAATGTTGCCGATCAAACACCTGAACAGATTGCAAGTGTAAAAAAAGGCTTTGTGAAAAGTATTCGTGAGGAATTTGGCCTATCCGATGAAACCCCTGTGGAAGAGCAATCTTCTACTAGTCAGACTCCTGCGGATAAGCCCGAAGTCGAGGGCGCCAGTACTGACCAAGCTACAGATAGCGATAAGAGTTCCGACCCTGAGCCTACAAAGGAATCAAAGAGCAAAGAAACCGAGCCCGACAAGATTAAAGAACTGCGAGCTACACGGAAGCGGGACAGGTTAAGTCGTGCTCATATGCGAAATGTTGCGTACCTGCAGGCTCGTCATGGCATGGGTTCTGAAGAAGGTATGAGTCTTGAAGATGCAGAGACACTTGCAAATGCCGAGGAAAAGGTGTTCTTCAATCCTGGACACGATATGTACTCTCTGCAAGCAAAGACAGATTTTCAACGAGGAATCAAACAATCAGAGCTAGACAAAAGCACAGACTTAGAAAGTCGCAGGCTTTTAGAGGAATTCTATAAGATTCAGAATGACGATTCACTTGACCTCATAAAGAGACACGAGCTTATGGATGCGAATCAAGCAGCTCATCAGGAACTTATAGATCGCTCGTTTGCCGAGAATGGTGCAATCACAGATGAGTACCCGAGTGTTGACACACTTCGCGCACAAACAATGGAGTGGCAGGGCCCTGAACGATATCATCGTGGTGAACGTAGACTGAAAAAAATTGGCCAGAAAATTTTAGGGAACATCCCTCTACTTCGCAGGAATATTCAACGTGTAGCGATGCCTGAAGCGGTTGCTGTTACTCGAGATGAATACGACAGTTATAATGAGCAACTTGACAAGGTGAGTAAACTACAGGTAAATGATTATATGGATAACCCCGCGTATATTACCGAACGAAGAAAACTCGATGATATGTGGTCTGTTCTACAGAATTCTCCTGCTGATAAAGATGATGACACGGTAGGCATCCCTTTAAGATAAGTAACAGGTAGGAGATCGTCGATAGGGTATAATATTACCTTGTAAGGAGTTCGCTATGGCAAAACATTTAGCAGGTTTCTTGGACTTTGTACGAGAGCAAGGAGTTGTGGGGTTGGCAATTGGACTGGCGGTCGGAACGCAGGCAACGATTGTGGTTCGAGACATGGTGGCGACTGTTATCGATCCACTTATTGGCCTCATTATCGGTAATCCTAAAGGGTTGCAGGCGGCTGCGTGGCATGTAGCGATTGCAAGTCGTTCGGCTACCTTTGCCGTTGGACAACTTATCTATTCAATTATTGTGTTCATCGCGGTGTGCGCAGTTGTGTATCTAGTAGTGCACGGCTTGAAGCTTGACAAGTTAGATAAGAAAAAAGACAAGTAAGCCGGTAACTTCTGCGTTCTAAATAGCACCGCTAGGGTGCTGTTTTTATGGGCGTATAATGAATGTATGCCAAATATCCATAAAACTGATGCCCAGTGGCGTGAAGAACTAACAGAGGAACAGTACAGGGTGCTCCGAGGTAAAGCGACCGAACCTCCCTTTAGTGGGAATTTACAGATTGATGATCAAACGGGAATATTTACCTGTGTGGCCTGCAGCCAGGTGCTCTTTAAAACTAATGCCCAGTACGATTCAACGCAACTTGGTTTGCAGGGTTGGCCAAGCTTTGCAGAAGTAGCGGAAAGCCAGGCAGTAACATTGATAGCGGATTATAGTTTTGGAATGAACCGCGTTGAGGTAAGTTGTGCAAATTGTGGAAGTCACCTTGGTCATGTGTTTGATGATGAATCTTCGCCCAGTGGTAAGCATTACTGCGTGAATGCGATCAGCCTTGATTTTCAGAAGCAAACAGCGGACGATAAAGAGACGACGTAACGTATATAGGAGGCTATGTATCATGAGTACCATGCTTGAATCTGCTCACAAAATGGTAAAGAGGGCTGCGAAACAGCAGGGTCTGCAGGACGGCCAGGTTACAAAACTCTTGACCCCCACCAAAGTACATAGTTTTGAGCTAAGCGTACATGGAAAAAAGCACAAAGCCTACCGTGTGCAACACAGTAATAAACGAGGACCGTATAAAGGTGGTATTCGTTTTCATGCCGATGTTGATGAAGATGAGGTACGTGCGCTCGCACTTTTGATGAGTATTAAAACCGCTGCCGTCGGTATCCCGATGGGTGGTGGCAAAGGCGGTGTGGCGTTTGATCCACGGGAGCATGATGATGCCCACGTCGAGGCGGTGGCTCGTGCATATGTTCGGCAACTCCATGAGCATATTGGTCCACATAAAGATGTGCCTGCCCCAGATGTAAACACGAACGCTGAGATTATCGACTGGATGGTGGATGAATTCGCCACAATCACCGGGGATACAACAGGAGCGACCTTTACCGGTAAATCTGTTGGTAAGGGTGGGAGTCTGGGGCGTGAGGCGGCGACTGGGCGCGGGGGCATGATCGTTCTAAGAGAGTACTTCGCCAGTATCGGCAAAGATCCAAAGATGTCTACGGTTGCAGTGCAGGGCGTTGGAAACGTCGGGTTTTGGTTTGCAAAGTTGGCGGAAAAGGAGCTTGGGGTCCGTGTGGTGGCTGTCTCAGACTCACGTCGAACATTGGCAGTAAAAGATTTTCAGCATAACAGCAGAGTACTAAGTCTGGAGGAATACCAGGGACATAAGAGAGGAATGATCGAGGATCTCGACAGTCCGTATACCGAGTTTTATGGTAGAGACGCAGTTCTTGCGCTACCAGCTGATGTATTGGTGTTGGCGGCACTCGGCGATGTGATTACTAGCCAAAATACAGAGACTGTAGTAGCGCCTATTATTTTGGAACTCGCAAACGGACCTGTTTCTGACGAGGCTCATGACAGCCTAATAAAGAAGGGAAGTGTGGTCATACCTGACGTAATTGCCAACGCTGGTGGCGTGATCGTGAGCTATCTTGAGTGGTTACAGAACTTGGAGTCGACGCAATGGAGTGAAGCCAAGGTTAACGCTAAACTTGAAGAGATTCTCGGTGATGCCAGCAGGCGTATGTTTATGGTTGCGACAGAGGAGCGGTGCTCACTAAAGGAAGCCGCCTTCATTATTGCCCTAAAGGAATTACTGATTTAGTTAAGTTCAGTAAGGTATACTTTTATACATGAAGATTACAACGAAGGCCAATAATTTGGTCATACTACTGGAGGGCTTCGAACGTTTGTGGGCGCTGAAGGCTTTTATTTGTATCGAAGTTAAAGACATTACGGCGGTAGTCTGGAATACGGAATTACCCAGGCAAGACAGAGGAATTGGGCTACGCATGCCAGGAACAGGCTTACCGACTCTATTCCACGCGGGCTCATTTTGGCATCAGAGGAACTGGGACTTCTATTACATAAAAGATCGTGACCCGGGCGAACTTATTATTACTACAAAGCTCCGTAAATATCATGAAATTCACCTCACGACGAGCGAGGCAACCGCCTTTGAAGTACGTGAGTGGTTTAATGTCGGTTTGCAAACCAGAACCCTCGCGTAAGGGTATTTTTACTGGCAACGTGTATAATAATTTGCAATGACGCACTTCAAAAAGATTATTCCAACGAAACTACTCTGGGTTGATTTAGAAATGACGGGCTTGGATACAAATAAAGATGTCATTATTGAAGTTGCTGCTGAAGTAACGGATTTTGATTTTAAAACACTCGGAACATATGAATCACTGGTTCGCCAACCAAAAGCGAAACTTGAAGAACGAATGCAGGCAAATGTGTGGTGGAAGGATTACCCCGAGAATAGAGACGGCTTCTTAAAGAACGTTCCAACGGCGCCAGCTTCCGAGAAGGTTGAGCAGGATCTTATTTTATTTGTCGAAAAACATTTCGGTACTGAACCGGCAATCTTAGCAGGTAACTCTATCCATAGTGATAAAAAGTTTATTGAACGATGGTGGCCCGGACTTGATCTAAAGCTACATTATCGTTTGCTTGATGTCTCGAGTTTCAAGATCTTAATGCAAGGACAGGGCAGGGGAGAGTATGCCAAGAAAGATGTTCACAGAGCATTTGACGATATTCAGGCCTCGATTGCAGAGCTACAGTACTATATGGAAAAGCTTACTCAAAAATGAACCACAAGCAACTCGAAGAATATATCTTAGCAAAGCCAGGCAGTTGGTTGGATTATCCGTTCGGGGAAGATGTTGCGGTATATAAAGTTGGTTCCAAGGAAACAGCCAAGATGTTTGCGCTCATTAAAAACGGGAGTGACCCTGCATCAATTAGCTTAAAGTGCGCTCCTGAACTTGCCGAACAACTACGAGAGGAATACGAAACGGTGATGCCCGGTTACCACCTCCATAAAAAATACTGGAATACGATTCTCGCCACTGGCCAACTCGATAACGACTATCTGCTTGGCCTCGTTGATCTCTCGTATCAACTTGTAGTAGAGGGTTTGAGCACTGACGAACAGAAACTACTCACTGGCTCGGAATAGTTACTAGGCCCCCTTATCGTGCACGACTGAGGGTGTCTTGTATGGAGTCGAGGTCGTTAATTGCCGACTGAATCTTATCAGCTGATTGTTTGCTGGTAATATATGGCTTTGTAGCTCTCAGACTTGTCTCGGCTGTCTGAACTTTGGCTTGTAAGACAATAATTATATCTGTATCAAGGGTATTATCTCGAATGGCGGCATCGAGTGTAGCTTTGGATTTCGCGTCAAGTGTCGGAGACGAACTCAGCTTCTTTTTTGGCTTATAGGTTTTACTATAAATGCTATTGAGATCTTTGAAGTTACTTTGTAGCAGTGAGCTGGTGAGAGAGACGTCGTTCTGATTCATACTCTGTTTCACACCGTCGCCGTATTTGTTAATGACGCCAAGGGCTTCTGAGGATGCTTGGATTCCTTTTTTCATTGAAGCTTGCCCAGCAGGTGTGCTTTTTCCTGAAAACAGCAGAACAATAAGGAGCAATAGGACGACAACGCCGCCTATCATGAAGTACAGCTTCTTTTTCGCGTTTGGATCTTGCTGGGTCAAGTAGTCGTTGGTACCGAGTGGCTTCTTTGATGTGATACTGGGTAGTTTCATAACCATAAGTATAGCATCGGTGGGGAGTGTGGGCATAGCTATGCAAGGCGTCTATGCTTGATACCCTCCATCACATACTTCATACTACAGATGTATGGATGCGAAGGATGAGATCAAGCAACGACTTTCTATCGAAGAGGTAATTGGAGATTACCTTGAACTTAAGCGTGCGGGACGTAACTTCAAAGCCTCAAGCCCCTTTACATCGGAACGAACACCGAGCTTTATGATAAGTCCAGAAAAGCAAATTTGGCACGACTTTTCGAGTAATAAGGGTGGCGATATGTTCAGTTTTATCATGGAGGTTGAGGGTGTCGACTTTCGTGAAGCACTTGAGATTCTGGCACGAAAAGCAAACGTTGATCTCTCTCAGTATCAGAAAAAAAGTGATGGCGGTACCGCGAAATTAAAAAAACGACTCATGGAGGCACATGTGGCTGCAGTGCAGTACTACCACCTGTGTTTATCTCGTAAATCCGAGGCCTTAGGCTACATCAAGGAAGCACGGGGTTTTACGCCTGAAACGATTCGTACCTGGCAACTGGGCTATGCGCCAGATGATGGGAGGTCACTGTATGCTTTTTTGACAAAGCGTGGCTTTAGCCAGCAGGAGCTTTCCGGCAGTGGTTTGATTACGAAGCGACGTGATGGCTGGGGTGATATGTTCCGGGGAAGAATTATGATTCCCTTAGCAGATGGACAGGGAAATACGGTTGGATTCACAGCCCGTCTCCTAAAAGATAACAAGGATGCACCGAAGTACTTTAATACACCGCAAACTCTTATTTACGATAAAGGGCGACAGGTCTTTGGGCTACATCACGCGAAGGATGCGATTCGAAAACAAGATGCAACAGTATTGGTGGAGGGTAACCTTGACGTGATTACTTCTCACCAGTCAGGAGTAAAAAACGTGGTTGCAGCGGCTGGTACCGCCATGACGGCAGATCACCTCAGGAGTCTGAGTCGGCTTTCTTTCAATGTTCGTTTGGCCTTTGATGCTGATCAGGCGGGACTTAATGCAACTGAGCGTGCAATCCCGATTGCCCAGTCAGTTGGAGTGGATCTGAAAGTTGTTTCGTTGCCAGACGGTATAAAAGATCCTGATGAGTTAATTCGAAAGGACGCCAGCGCTTGGAGTAAACAGATTGAACAAGCTGATGATGCAACCACTTGGACGCTGAAGCGATATGAGGTGATGTATGACAAGACAACCGCCGAAGGAAAAAGACAACTTTCTACCAAAGCATTAAATGTTATTAAAGGTTTACAGGATCCTGTTGAACGCGAACATCACATTGCCGTCTTGGCCCAGAGTTTAGGCGTCTCAGTTTCCTCGTTAACTGCTAAGCTACAGCAGACAAAGCCCAAGGTTACGGCCAAGAAGCAGGCTAAAGCAGAGATTGTTGATCCCGACCAAACTGCCTATGAGGATGACTTTCTTGCCTTGAATGCTCAGTTTCCTGATGTGCGAGATAGTCTGGGTTTATTAGAAAGCACCTCCCTCAGCACCACCCGACGGGAGCTCGTTAAATCTGCTCTGCGAACTGTTGCACCACATACACGACTTGAGGCTGAGGAGGCCAACAGATTGAACATAGATGAAGACTATGTTAAAATACTATTATTAACCGCTGAAGAAAAGTATGCCAGTTGGACCCCAGCCGATGTAATGGCTGAAACTATGGCCCTGGCACGGCGAATCGTTACAAAAAGTAAAAGTCGGAACAAAAGTGAACTGACAACTGCAATTGCGAAAGCCGAGCAAGATGGAGATTTTGAAAAAGCAAGCCAGTTACTCGATACCTATCAGCAACTCTTAAATAAGGAATAATTACTTTGCCTAAAAAAAATGCAAAACCAGTAGAAGTCGTTGATAACACTGAAAAGGTTATCGAAGTCATCAAGCAGTTAGTCACAAAGGCAGATGCCAAGCAGCACATGCTTGATCAGCAAGAAGTGCTTGATGCCGTTGAAGAATCGGGCGTGTACGATCACCTTGAAGAAATTTACACTAAACTTGCAGCTGAAAAAGTTATCGTGACAGTAAAAGATGAACCTGCCGACGACGATATTTGGGCAACAAACGAAGAAGAGGAAGAAGCGCTGGTTGCTGAGCAAGACACGAGTTATCTTGATGATATCTCAGATGATTCCGTTCGTTTGTACCTCCGTGAAATTGGTAAAATTCCTCTGCTTACTTCCGAAGAAGAGCTTGCACTCGCAAATCGCGTCGTGGCAGGTGAAAAGAAGGCGAAAGATCAGATGGCAGAGGCGAATATGCGTTTAGTCGTCTCAATCGCGAAGCGTTACAGCGGGCGGGGCCTCGACTTCCTAGATCTAATTCAAGAAGGTAACACAGGACTCCTTCGTGCAGTCGAAAAATTTGATCCAAGTAAGGGTTTTAAGTTCTCAACGTATGCAACGTGGTGGATTCGACAGGCCATCACACGTGCGATTGCCGACCAAGCTCGTGTGATTCGTATTCCGGTGCACATGGTAGAAACGATCAATAAATTACTCAGAACACAGCGTCGTATGACGCAGGAACTCAATCGGGAACCAACAATCGACGAACTCGCCAAAGAGATGGAGATGGAGCCTGAAAAGATTGAGTACGTCATGAAGATCAAGCAGGATGTAAACTCACTCGACGCCGCTGTCCGTGACGACGAAGAGGATTCGGTACTTGGTGACTTTATCGAAGACGAAGATACGAAGAGTCCCGATGAGGCGGCCACCGAACAGCTTCTCAAAGAGCAGGTCCAGGGGATTTTAGAGTCAGCACTCTCAGAGCGCGAACTTAAGATAATCAAGATGCGTTTCGGTTTAGAAGACGGCAAGAATCATACGCTTGAAGAGGTTGGTCACGAATTTGCGGTTACCCGTGAACGTATCAGACAGATCGAGGCAAAGGCACTAGCAAAGCTCCGGAAACATAAGGATGCTAAAAAACTGTATGAGTACCTCTCCTAGAATTATTGGTTTAGCAGGGACATTTGCAAGCGGGAAAGACAGTCTCGCAGAATTCTTAGAAACAAAATACAAGATCAAACATGTTTCAACCAGTGATATTGTGCGTGAATTTGCACAACAAAAATATGGTTCAATTGAGCGTCCGGTCCTTTACAAAACGGCCAATGAACTACGAGAGGCTCGGGGAGCAGGCGTGCTCAGTGAAATAGCCATCGAACGCTATGAGGCTCACAAAGAAGATTATCCTGGTGGAATTTGCGTAAGTGGTTTTCGGGCTTGGGCTGAAGCAGAAGTCATCAAAGAGCGTGGTGGAATTATTGTGTTTACTGACGCGCCCGCAAAACTGCGGTACGAGCGAACAATATCTCGTGCACGCGATGGTGAGAAGTCCAGTACCTTTGAGGAATTTTTGGCCCGTGAAGCGACCGAGAACGGTGCGGTTAACAGTACCTTTTCAATAGCGGGTATTAAGCCCCGAGCCGACGTGGTCTTAGAGAATTCGAGTAGTTTTGATGACTTTCTAGCGCAGGCTACTACGGCACTAAAGTTGTAAGTATCAGGATAGTACTACAGTTGTAAACTGGCCTGCTGGTGATCTTTTTGTGCCTGGCGCATAGTTATAATATTTATACAGATGATCCATACATGAAATACTGACACGGAGAACAGCTGAAGTGGTATTATGCGTGCTCCCGCAGCTCGAGCAATAATTGAGCTCAGACCACTTATTACAATAAGAACAAAGAAAATTCGTGATAACTTACCAATCATATGGTGCCGCTTTTTAAAGCCAATGAAGATCATGGGCAAACTATAGAGGATCATCGCGAATGTAATACAGAGATTATGTACGTCAAATACAAAGGTCTGTACATATGGTTGATAGGGTATCCAGCCCATGATGCTCAGGCAAATGCCAGCCATCAGACTAAGGAGCGAGGTGTACTTCCAGTATCGATCAAGTGTTCTTGAATAGATGTAGTAGACGAGGCTGGCAATAGTGAGGCCAATCCCAAAGAGTATTCTGGTGTCTACGTAGTACCCGTATTGGCTACAGGGTTCATTCCAATCAAGAGGATGAATATAAATGCACAGGAAAAAGCCGAACCACTCAATGCCAATCGTTAAAAAACCGCCGTACTGAGTTACAAAGCGCTTCATGGTTAAATTTTAACACGGTTGATTTTCGTTTTTCTCACTCAACCTAGACGTCGGGCCTACTTCACTTGTCGAGTGAGCAGTCGCTGTAATTCACGGATTGCTAAGAAGATTGCCGTAGCGCCCAGCGCATAGCCCCAATCTATGAGAGCGAGAGGCCCAGATTTAAAGTACTGATTAATAAATGGGTTGTAGACAATATTCATGACACAAAACAGCGAGAAGCTAATAGCAGCCCAGAAGTGCCAGTTAGTCAGCTGATAACGAGTAAAGAAACCTTTTTTTGAACGGCGTTGCATGATGTTCACGAGTTGGCAGCAGACAATAGTGATGTAGGTCAGTGTCGTTGCCTTGAAGTACAGAGGGTCGCTTGTGTTGAAATTTCTGGGGCTAGCGCCAGCACGGTGGAAAAAGTAGAGGTAATTACCAAAAGCCAACCCACCAATTATAAGGCCACACCAAAGTAAGTCGGTGATTGATTTTGGATTAAGAATATGTGACTTTGGGTCACGGGGTTTTTCTTTCATTAGTTCACCTTCGGCGGGATCCCAGCCAAGCACCGCGATAGGGAAGAGTTCAGCGACTAAGTCGATCGCTAAGATTTGCATGACACCGATTGCCAGCGGCACTCCAAATAATGAGATAGCTACTAGACTCGCTAGATTCGTAAACAGCTCAGCAGTATTACTCGTAAAACAACTAAGAGCGCCTTTCTTGATGTTTGCAAATATAGTTCGGCCGGCTTGTACTGAGCGAACGAGAGTATTAAAGCTATCATCAAGCAGTACTATCTCGGCAGATTGTTTTGCTACATCTGTTCCAGTGATCCCCATGGCAACTCCGATGTCGGCTCGTTTAAGTGCTGGTGCATCGTTAATACCATCACCGGTAACTGCAATTACTTCACCCGCTTGTTTGACGATTTCTACGATACGTAGCTTATCCTCGGGGCTGACTCGACTAAAAATAGTGCCACCAAGCAGTACATGATGGAGGACTTCAGTATCATTCATAGTTTTTAGATCCTCGCCAGCGATGACGACGAGGTGTTCTCCTTTGCCATTCAGGCCTGCTTTTTTGGCAATTGCTTCAGCCGTCAGGGAGAAATCGCCGGTTACGATGTTGACTCGTATGTGTGCCTGGTGCGCCACCTCCATAGCCTCAGGTACCTCTTCGCGTAGAGGATCGATCATACTAACCATTCCAAGCAAGGTGAGCTCTGACTCGGTTTCGTCCATCTCTAATTTTTGAACGTGGCTGCCACTAGTTAGCTCTTTATATGCAAATAGTAGGTTACGCATTGCCGCTTGAGCATTTTTTTCGTTTTGTTGCTGGAGCCAGTCTTTGTCGGTTTGGGTTAACTTTCGTCTTGTTGTTCCTTCCAAGATATGAGTGCACCGCTCGAGTACTCCTTCGGGTGCACCTTTTACGAAAGCTGTCAGCTTTCCATCGATTTCACGGATTGAGGTCATGCGCTTTCTAGCTGAGTCGAAAGTAAATTCTTTGAGCTCAGGATAGCTAGTCTCGAGTGTCTCAATGTTCAAGCCCGCCTTACGAGCCAGTGTTACAAGTGCACCTTCAGTCGGGTCACCCAGGCAGTACCAAAGCGCGTGTTCTTCGTCTGGAGCGAGCACTTTTGCGTTGCTGGCGAGTGCACCACACATAAAGAATAATTCGTGCTTTTTGAGCATTGATTCACCGAGTTGTTCACCTTTTTGGGTGTTAATAGTGCCGCTTGCTTGGTACCCCGTACCTGAAACTTCAAATAGCTCGTGACCGATAATGACTTTCTCAACTGTCATCTGATTCTTGGTCAGCGTTCCCGTTTTGTCGGTACAAATGATATGGGTCGCTCCCAGGGTTTCAACAGCAGACAACTTTTTCACGAGAGCTTTCGCCTTCGCAAGTTTGTTAGCTGCTTGAGCAAGTGCGGTATTGATTTCAGCTGGCAAGCCTTGGGGTATAAGTGAGCTGGCAAAACCAATTGCGAACAAAAAAGCATCTTTTAGTCCTAGGTTTGCTCTGATGGAAATCGGGAGCAAAATGGTACATAAAAATACCACACCTATAGTGATGCGAGTCGCGATGTTATTAATTTCTTTCTGCAGTGGGCTCGTTTCTCGAGGGGCACTTTCGCTCAGATTGGCAATTCTGCCGAGTTCGGTGTGCATGCCTGTTGCAGTAACCACGCCGTACGCTTCTCCAGTGGCAACAGTTGTACCCATGAATACCAGATTGTGACGCGAGTTTAACTCCACTGACTCACTAATTGCATGTAAAAACTTTCTTGTTGGATTACTTTCGCCCGTCAGTGCAAAATCGTTCGTAGACAGCTCAGACTCCTCGATTAATCGAAGGTCTGCCGGTATAGAGTCTCCCTCGGCAATACGCACTACATCACCAGGGACGAGTAGGCTTGAATCTATTTGCGTCAGTTTGCCGTTACGATACACTTCGGCTTCTGGCTTTACTAGCTTCTCAAGCGCTTGCATAATACGCTCGGCTTTAAATTCCTGTAAAAAGCCGATAGACGTATTGAAGAGCACGATTGCCAGAAGCACGAGGCTGGTGCGAGCATCACCGAGGTATAGAGATAGCACGGCACTAATAACTAACAGGATGATCATTAAGTCTTTAAATTGCCTGAAGTATTTCTTCCAAGCAGGATCGCTTTTTACGCTTTGTAGTCCGTTGTGACCATAGGTAGCGAGTCGCTTTTCTGCCTCGGTGTGAGATAAGCCAGTTTTGGTGGACGCTAGTTTTTTTAGTGCCTCGTCTGGACTGATGCGATACGCGTCAAATTCAGTTTCGGTTTTTGTTTGCCCACTCATATATGATTCATTATGACAGATCGTACCTATCTGTAAACGTTAGTGCTTGCATAATTAACACTGATGTTTACAATAGCTTGCAACGGAGAAAAATAATGACAGATCCTAGTACCAAGAGCACTACGCCCGAGGTATTCGACGGGCCATCGCCTGCGCCTACTTCACCTGAGCTATGTATCATAACAGCTGTTGTCTTAGGGTCTCGGCAGACACCATTCCAACACAAAGAACCACTAGATGGTGGGATTGGTACTGAAGCACCGATGCTTGATCCGGGTGAGGTAAGGGGCTCAGCGACAGTCTATGAGCAGTCGCTCGAGTCCAAGGCTGGCCTAGGAAACACATCTATAGAAGCAGATGGTCTAGAAAATGCGCACACGCCTGAAGATCTTGTTAAAAGACATAATGACCAAGCGAGGGGCATGTTAGAAGATATCTTATCCGTACAAAGTGATCTCACCCGCGGATTATCACCAACAGAGATAAAGCAGTTACTCACGAAGCTAACGAGGCGTTTTGCGGAATCTGACCACCTGGAGGATGAACTTGATTACAAGGTAGAGTTGGTAGGGAAAGTACGAATTTTTTTGGAGTCTCCAAAATTTTCTCTGCAAAGTGTAGCGCACACACACGGTAGTACGGGAGTGGTTTTAAGAGATAGTATAGTAAGGAATCTAAAAGTAGGACTCGATAAACCCGATAATTTAAGTGATCTTGCTGCACAAAATACGTCGTCTGAAAGAACGCAGAGCCTGCTTCGGTTATTACAAATAAGAGGTAGCGGGCATCCAATTCAATCCTTAGACGGAATAAGCATTGATCGCACGGCACCGGCAGTCATGATGACAATGCTCGGAGGGCTATTTAGCCAAAGAGATATCGAGATACTGATGGGTTTAACTGACAAGACAACGATTCCAGTAGATGTAGCCACAACTGAATTAGAGGAAGCCAAGAGTAAATTTCGTACTATTTATAGTTTCGTTACCGAAAGCACAAATGTGCCATACTACTGCAAACCAAAACTTGAAGAGCAGGTAGTCGCACTACGCGTATTCAAAGAGGGTATAGACCCAGAAGAAATGGACGTTATTTTAAAGAGTGTTCACAAAGAAGACTTGGTGTATAGGCGAATCTTCTCTCTCTATAGGTCTACTTTTGCCGCATTCATTAAATACTACGACGCATTGACATAAGGTATACTACTGTTATGAGCGAACGTAAGAAACTGGCAATTATTGATGGTAAGTCCGTTTTCTATCGTGGGTACTATGCGATGCCTGGTTTGACGACGGCAGATGGCACGCCTACCGGGGGTGTATACGGTTTCGCAACACTGGCGATTCAGTTGATGAAGCAACTGAAGCCCGATTATGTAGCAGTGGCATGGGATAAACCGAAGACGAATATACGGAGTAGACTCAAGATTTATCCGAACTATAAAGCCGGCCGAAAGCCACCACCACCTGATTTTTATGCACAGATTCCAATTCTTCACGAGCTGTTAGCTGCCCTCGGATGGCCGCTGTATGAACTTGATGATTATGAGGCAGATGATATCATGGCAACTCTGGCCAAACAGGCCGATGCAAAAGATGTTGAAACAGAACTAGTAACGAGCGATCTTGATGCACTGCAGGCAATCAGTTCATTAACGCATGTTTATATACTCAAAAAAGGACTAACGAATATAGAGCGCTTTCATCCAGAGAGTTTTGAGGCAAAGTATAATATTCGTGTTGATCAGTTCCTCGACCTCAAAAGTCTCAAAGGGGATAGCTCAGATAATATTCCCGGCGTACCGGGCGTTGGTGAGAAGACTGCACTGCAGTTGCTCCAACAATACGAGACGCTCGACGGGGTATATGAAAATATAGCACTCATTAAAGAGACGATTGCCAAAAAACTTGAAGCTGGCAAAGAGTCGGCCTACATGAGTAAAGAGATTGCGCGACTCTATGTTGATGCGCCGGTTGCATTTAACGAAGCAGAACTTGATGGTAGTAAGATTGATGTCAAGGCACTCAAAGATTTGCTGGAAAAGCTGGAGTTTCGAACACTCATTCGTCAATTGCCAGACTACCTGAAGGATAGAGGTGATGGTAGCTCTGCAACTGACTTCACTGCCGAGGCACAGCCTCATACAAATGTAGAGAATATTCTCGTGGCAGACGAGAAAGACCTGCCCTTACTGGCTGCAAAAGAAACACTGCTCTATGCACGGTGTTCTGGGGCGCATGGCAAGGGATTGCAGTACCTTGTGGTGTCTGTAGATTCGAAAGTAAGTTACACGCTATGTGTCGGCTCGCACCTTTCAAAAGAAGCGATCGCAACATGGCTAAAAACTACTCTCAAATCGACGAAACTTGTTGGTCACGATATTAAGCACGTACTGAAAGTACTACTTGATGTCTGGGCCGAGGAGGATAAATCTGTCATACAGCTACCGGAAATATCCCATGATGTACACCTCGGTGCATTCTTGCTTAACCCACTCCTGAGGAGCCAAGAACTCGGTGGGTTACTAGATAGGGCATTCGGATATGGTGCTGGTATTGATGATGCATCCGCCGATGATTTTCCAGATTTTGCTTCACAGATCGTCTCAGGAATTTGGCAATTAGTGAAACAGCAACGAGAAGAGCTGGCTCTCTATCCGCATCTTGAACAATTGGCACATGAAATTGAGTGGCCGATCGTCGAAGTGTTAGCACGAATGGAGTTTGAGGGCATCGAACTCGATACGGCCTATCTGAAGGAGATGAGTGTAGAATTTGAAGGTATTATTTCTGATATTGAGCAACAAATTTATGGCCATGCAAACCAAGAGTTTAATATTAGTTCTCCGGCCCAGCTTTCCAAGGTGTTATTTGAAGACATGGAACTCCCAACCCAGGGAATTAAAAAGGGGAAGTCTGCATACTCAACAGCAGCGGTTGAGCTCGACAAACTACGATGGACGCATCCAGTCATTAAATTGATTACACAGTATCGAGAGTATACAAAACTAAAGTCTACGTACGTTGATGCACTACCGAAGTTAGTTGACGAGCATTCTCGACTTCATACTGACTTTCGTCTGACGATTGCCCAGACAGGACGTCTTTCCTCTGCAGACCCCAATCTTCAGAATATTCCGGTCCGAACCGAGATAGGAAAGAAGATCAGAGAGGCGTTCGTTGCCGGTAAAGGAAAAGTGCTTGTTAGTGCTGATTACAGTCAGTTTGAGCTACGACTGGCCGCTGCAATGGCGGGGGATGAAGAGTTAATCGAGTTATTTAATCAAGATGCAGATATTCACACCGCGACAGCGGCGCAGGTGTACGGTATTAAACCACATGAAGTAACGCCCGATCAAAGGCGCCATGCCAAGGTTATTAATTTCGGTATATTGTATGGCATGAGTACGCACGGCCTAAGTGTTGCAACCGGTATGAACTTAGCTGAAGCGAAAGATTTTCTGTTTAAGTACAAAGAGCTCCGTAAGCCCTTGTTTGATTATACGCAGGGCCTGATTGACCAAGCTCGTGAGAAGGGTTTTGTGGAGACAATCTTTGGAAGAAGACGTCCTATGCCAGACATAAAGTCGAGTAACTTTATTGTTCGTTCTGCAGCAGAGCGCGCTGCGATGAATATGCCAATTCAGGGTACAGAGGCTGACTTGATGAAGATGGCGATGATCGCAGTTGATGCAAAACTACCGGATGGAGCACGTCAGCTTCTGCAAATTCACGACTCAATTATGGTTGAGTGTGAAGCATCGCAGGCTCAGCAGGCGGAGGAGATATTGGTGCAAACTATGGAGTCAATCTACACAAAGTTAGCTGTCAAATTAAAGGTTGATGTTAAAACTGGTAAAACGTGGGGAGATCTCTAATGAAAACATTCTATGTTGGTATCAAAGGTGTCATTATTCGAGACGATAAAGTTCTGATTTTGCGTAGTAATGCCAAAAACGGACGTCGGGATATGTGGGAGATTCCGGGGGGGCGAATCGATGGTGAGGAGACAATCGATCAAACACTGATCCGAGAACTACACGAAGAACTTCCAAATATCAGAGACATTCATATTGGGGAGGTTCTTGACGCACATCGTCTTCCTTGGGACATCGATGGAAATAATAGTCTAACGCTTATTTTCTACAGGGTCTCAGCAGATTTCGAGGGTGATCCCGAAATTTCCGATGAACATATTGATTGGAGATGGGCGACAAAGGCCGAGGCGCTTGATTTAGTTCAAGATGCGTTTAAAGACGCTGTTGAACGAGCCTTTGCTACATAGTCACCAGATCTACATACCAGGCCGGCTCGTGGACTCTGAGGTACTGTGCTCCTGAGGCGAGTGCCCTTTGCGTAACTTCCACATTTTTTACTTTTGAATGCTGAATCTCTTGGCTATTTTCTAGGGGTTCACCAGTAGATTCACTCCAACCGAGGAGTCGTTTATGTGAAGCACCAATCATGACTGGAAAGTCGACTACTCTGGCAAAGTTATCTACTAACTCCCAGTTGAGCCGCATTGTCTTCCCAAATCCGATACAGGGATCGAGAATGATTGACTCCTGTGCGATACCTGATCTGACAAGTTGCTCGGCATTTGTAATTTGCTCCGATACAACTGCATCAAAGCTATCTAGATTGAACGAGTGGGCTGCAATTGGTATGCCGCCCGCACTCACTGGTATATGTCCAACAATACAGACGAGGTTGTTGTTTGCTACCAATTTCGCCATCTCAGGGCTATGGAGACCAGAGACGTCATTCAAGATCGGCCTACCATGTCTCAGGGCCCATTTGAGCGTCTCTGGATGGTAGGTATCGAGCGAGATTTGCTCAGGAAATTCATGTAGTAATAGAGGCAGGACCGGAGTTAGCCTCTTAATTTCTTCCTCAGCATTTAACTCTTCAACAAAAGGATTGGTTGCTTCGGCCCCGACATCAATAAAGGAAGCACCTTCGTCTATGAGATTTTGAGCGGTTTGTAAAATAGTTTGTTGGTGGTTATTTTTCCCGCCGTCGTAAAAACTATCAGGGGTGTAGTTGAGTATTCCGAATAAATGAGCCTTCATTACTTCAACCATAGCAAATTTACGGGAGTTTCTAAACAAATTAAAAGCCATGGTTTGTTTAAACCATGGCCGGCTAGGGGGATATTCGATATTAGCTGACAGCAAACGCGATACTGAGCTGAGCGAGTACAAATGCGAACGCGACAACTTGTACAACCTTAAGAGTTCGGCTTGCATATTCTAGTTTTTGAGGTGTGTTCACGAGCTACCTTTCGTATTTGTTTTTTAAACGGTAATTACATATTAGCATAAGTTTTTTAAATTGTCAATATAGTTCTAAAATAGATTATGCATTTCTGCTACACTACGAAGATGATTAAAGCCATTATTTTTGATTGCTTCGGGGTCTTGCTGGTCGATTCTCGGCAATCGCTGATTGATGAGTTCCCAGAAAAAAAACGTGAGCTTCTGGATTTTCGTGCCCAAGCAGATCGGGGACACATGAGTCGAAAAGAATTACTTGAAGCCTTCTCTGAAGTGACAGGTTTAACGACTGAAGCAGTAGATCAACAACTCTGTTCTGAACATACCTTGAACAGGCCCCTAGTGCGCTATATCAAGGAACTACGAACACAGGGGTATAAGGTAGCTATGTTGAGTAACTTGGGCCGTGGTTGGTTTCATGAACTAGTGCCGTATGATGAAGCGATTGCCTTATTTGATGACATCGTTATCTCTGGTGAGGTTGGTATGGTGAAACCGCAACCTGAAATTTACCAGTTGGCTTGCGATAATCTCTCTGTTGAATCGCAAGACGTAGTATTTGTTGATGACATTGAGCGCAATTGTGCGGGTGCCGAGGCGGTTGGGATGAAAAGTATTTTCTACAAAGACTTCGAACAGTTTCAGCTACAAGCCGAGCGCCTTTTGAAATAGTATGCCGCAGAAGTGGCAGTGATCTTTCTCACACTCAGCATATATAACAGATAAGATTCTCCGCATTCTATTGATGGGCGTTTCATTTTAACAACAAACTGTTGACGCCTATGCTTATTCACGTTTCACTGATAGGTGAGATATACCGAATAATATAAAAATTAAAAAGAAGGTGTTACTATGCCACTATTCGATCTAGGTGAGTCAGAAGAAAAAGCATTTGATCCTATAAGCCCAACAGCCGTCAGGTCAGGTGACTACCTTGCGGATATCATTGGCAATGCTCCGCCCGTGCCTGGAAAAACTGAGATCAGGAGGGTACAAAGTATAGTAGCAAGTGAGAGTGGGGCGCTTGCCATTTCTAATGCTCAAGACACTCAACACCAAACCCAGCACGCTGCTTAGGCTCTAGCGTATACTTAAAGGTATGCCAGAACTTCCAGAGGTTGAAACTGTTCGGCGTGGTTTACTCACGCTACTTGTCGGGCATACCGTTAAAAAAGTTACTCATGATACGCCCAAGAGTTTTCCGAACGCGATGGCCGACGTAGAGCAGTTTTTAGTTGGTGCTACGGTGACTGATATACGACGCAGAGCAAAGGTGCTAATGATCGACCTTTCGAGCCAGTACTCTTTAGTTATTCACCTAAAAATGACCGGGCAGATTGTCTATCGGGGTGAGCTTGTCTTTGGTGCCGGACACCCAAACGACTCACTCATCGGTACGCTACCAGATCGTTCAACCCGAGTTGAGTTTGAGCTAGATAGGGGTGCAAAGCTTTTTTTCAATGATCAGAGAAAGTTCGGCTGGGTGCGACTTATACCGACGATTGAAATTCCAAATATAGATTTTATGAAAAAAGTTGGACCGGAACCACTCGATGTGAACTTTACTGATAAAGAATTTATTCAGCGTTTGCAGCGACGCAAGAATACAACAATCAAAGCCGCCATACTTGACCAGACGGTGCTCGCCGGAGTTGGTAATATCTATGCCGATGAGGGGCTGTGGGGGGCAAAAATTCACCCAGCAACTCGAGTAAAGGATGTAGCGGAGAATAAATTAAAAAAGTTATTCACTGAACTTCGTTATATTCTGGAACTTTCGATTGAAAAAGGGGGCTCCACAGACCGAAATTACGTGAATGCCGAAGGCAAAAAGGGGAGCTACATAAGTTTTGCACGAGTGTTTCGAAAAGAGGGAACACCGTGTCAACGTCACCCAGATACACTTATTAAGAAGATTAAAGTAGCGGGACGGGGGACACACATTTGTCCGGAGTGTCAGAAGTTATAATATTGACATAAAATCAAAAATCTGCTAATATACTCCTGTAAGATAGTTAAAATAAACACAAACATGTCAGAATCACTACAAACAAGGACCGAACACTCAAGAAGTCTCGAAGATGCCGAGAAGTTTCAAGCCATTCAAACGCTGACTGAGCTTGGTTTGCTTGTCTCTCTTGCGGAAGTTGAACTGTGGCATGGACGAGCCGGCACAAAAGATGAACAGGAAGAGTGGGCAGTTGACCCAAGCTTTGCAAATGGCAGTAATGATAGTGGTAATCTCAATGTTAACAATCGTCCCACTCTATACACAGATGAGGAGTCGGTAGCAAGAGATTTTGCAGTTGAGCGCATGCGAGACAGGATTGGTCCTAAATACGACAGAGTTTTTTCAGAGAGAGTAAAGAACTATACACCAGAACAGCGCCAGGAGTGGTTTGAGCGTGAAAAGCAACGAGTTCAAAAAGCATGGGATAATGCAGGCGAAGGCGGGCGCGACTTTCTACATGATCCTGACACTTATTCCCCAAGGGACATGCATACATGGAGTGAAGAACGTCGTTTAAAACAGGAAATGCCAGAAGAAGAGCGAAGAGCACTTTTGGCTAGCTTGTCAGAGGGAATAAGGGGAGAGTTGCATGAAATAATTACCGCCGATAGCGATGCTACTGTACTGGATCTTGAATTTGATGCTTCGAAGCTAGAAGAAGCAGATAGTGCTCGATATAAAGAAGCTCTAAGGATTCTCGCGAGGCAAACACCCATCACCGAGGGCTCGCCGGTTCGCTTCGGTGACCGTCATTCAGTGGCGTCGATCACCGAAGCTATTAAAAAACGTAAGAGGCTTCTGCTTTTTAGTAGTGAAATCGATGAAATTACACAAGAAACAGGAGCTGATGAGCAGGTTGTTCTACAGATCGTGAGTGGTTACAATGCGTTGAATTATGCGAGAATTAAGCCTGCGTATCTTGCCCATAGATTGATTAAGCACGCGGAGGATATTTTTGTAGATAACCTAGAGATTGAGGGTAAAAAAGAAGAGTTACCGATAAACCTAGAGTATGTACAAAGATACTTACGTAATGCTCATATCGTAGGTGTAAGACAAAGAGTCAGTTCAGCAACATTGAATCGCAGTATCACCCCGGTATCATTTTTTGATCTTGAAAAAACTAATACCAAAAGAACTCTCGCCGCAGAACGGGTCGCTACTTGGCAGAGACTAGGCAGTATGACTACAGTTTTGGGTGGTGTGATAGAGGATAGTCGAAATGTATCCGAGAAACCACTGCTAAATATACTGACTGATATGCACGCTAAGCCGCAGGCACTTGTTGAACTAGCGAGCCAGGTAGAGGGTTATGATCATATATTCAATGCTGACGCTGGTAACTGGGAGGGGTTTACTTTAGCAGAACATACAGAGACTGTTCTTAGAAATTTCGACGAAAATTATGCAGATAAGTTGCCAGTAGAACTTATTGCTCCAATGCGTCTTGCTATACTTGCTCACGACTTAGGCAAACCTCAGGCTGTTTCAGAAGGAACTAAACACCAAGAGAAAGAACATAACATTATTCAAGCAGGTGATTTCTTAGCAAAGCTGGGCATTAGCGAAGAAGCGAAAAACCTGACACTGGCAATTATCGGTGACGGCGCGCAACTAGCTTATCAGATCAATATAAGGGGTGACCGAGATCGTGCTAAAGTTGCCATGAAAGAACTAGCTCGTAGAACACTACAACCCTTACACAGTGACGGGGAGCTAGTCAGTGAGGCTGAGGTAGAAGCATTCTCTGAAATGTGCACGATGCTTCAAGTATGTGATGGCGGTGCGTATACAAGTATGGCAATTACTCGTTCTAAAACAGTTGGTGCGCGTTACCGTAATGCTCCGTCGTTCAACCGTAGCTTCAGTCAGCCACTTGGGCTAGGTAAACGCACGATTAAGCTACGCAGCGTTGATGAAGAACCGGCCGCTCATGATCTCACGCCGAAAAGCAGCTAGCACCCAGTTTCTAGGGTCAGAGTGTCGTCCAAAGGTGCGGGTAGCAAACCAGCGACAATCCCTGGTTTGTAAGTAAAATTAGAAGCTAACCAAGTGCCACTGGTATAATGAGTTATAAGAAGGAGATGGTTTGGCGGAGTTTACGCACAGATTTTTGCAGTATCTTAAACAACCGTGGCGTTTGGCGGTGCCGTTAAAACGGTTAGCCATCTTTCTTATAGTGCTTGGATTTGTGCTCGGCAGTGCTTGGTGGGCGCTGGAGAATCTGAAATCGACGCAGTATATTGTTGTGAGTTTGGTAGTAATTTGGCTGGCCATAGCGTACTACGCCCTTCCACGAATTCACCGAGTCTTGAGCCGTATATATCTGCCGAATTACTTTATTGGTCGCGCTAGAACTACCGATGGACTACTTGCGGATCCAGTGAATCTATCACTCAGAGGTACCCGGAAGAATTTGGTAGATGCAATGCACCGGGCAGGTTGGCACGAGGCTGACCCGATAACTCTACGTAACTCACTAAATATCGTTACTTCAACACTCCGTAGACGGAGCTATGAAAATGCACCAGTGAGCGACCTGTTTGTGTTTGGTAAGCGGCATGATATTGCCTTTCAAAAAGAGGTGGATGGAAACCCTGCAAAGCGTCATCACGTCCGGTTTTGGCCAGTTGAGAAGGAAACGTACTTACCGGGAGGGTATGATGTGGATTGGGTGGCTGCAGCTACTTACGATGATGCGGTTGGTTTTTCACTGTTTACACTTCAAATTACGCATAGTATTGATGGTGACGTTGATGCTGAGCGCGATTTTCTTGTCAGCACGATTAAAAAAGCTCACCGAGCCAAAAAGATTGAACGGATCGAGTATTTCTTTCCAAGGTACAGTACGAGAAATGGTGGTGGACATAAGTACTTCACTGATGGCTCAATGGTCATCGTTGATCTAAAGAAAGGTCTACTGCGGTGATTACGGTACTATCGGGAACTAACTATCATGCAGTCTCTGCGAAGGTTAAGGAGCTTACCGAAGCATTTGAGGCGGAGTACGGCTCAGAGGGTATCGAGCGCCGTGATGCTTCGTCGATCGAGCCGAGCCAGCTGGCCAGTCTGTTGACGGGGGTTACGCTATTTGCATCTCACCGGTTAGTGATTATCAAAGACCTCTCCGCTAGTAAGCATTTAGTAGAGTCATTTTTGCAGATTATAAAGAATATACCTGAAGCGGTACGGGTAGTCATATTGGAACCACAACTTGATAAGCGTACGGCGCTATATAAAGCTCTTAAAAAAGATGCTGAACTACTCGAATACAGTGAACTTGATGAAGTAGCCTTAAGTAGCTGGGTGCGTGACGAGGTTGGGCGACAGAAGGGGAATATCGATGCAAAGGCCCTGCAGCTAATTGTGCAGTATGTGGGTCTTGACCAAGGGCGGATGCTTCAAGAGCTTAATAAACTATTGGCATATGATTCGAGTATTACAACAAAAGCGGTAGAGGAGTTGGTTGAACCAAGCCCTCAGGACACTATTTTTCAGCTACTTGATTTAGCGCTCGGTGGTAAGTCTACACGTGCGCTCGAGGTCCTAGATGGGCTGGAGCGTGCTCACGAAGATCCATTTCAGACAGCAAGTATGTTGATCTGGCAGGTACATATACTTGCATTGGTTCAGGGAGCGGGCACAACTGCTGACTCAGAAATTGCAAAAGAAGCTAAGATTAATCCATTCGTGATACGTAAATCCAGAGGGCTTGCAAAGTCGCTTACCAAAGCAAAGTTAACACAAATTATCGATGCAGTTGCCGCCTGTGATGTCACACTTAAGACTTCTTCCACGGAACCATGGAGAGTCATCGAGCAAACAATACTCGCGCTTTAAAAAAATGAGCTACTTCTTGGTTGCTGGCTTTTTGGCCGGAGTCTTTTTTGGTGCAGCTTTAGGAGCTGACTTCTTCGCTGCTGGTTTTGCGGCAACGGTTTTGGCTGGCGCTTTCTTTGCAGCAGGGGCTGTCTTTGCACCGATTGCCTTGATTTGCTCTGTGAGACGAGATAGTTTTCGGGCTGCTGTATTTTTCTTGATCAAGTTCTTCTTCACAGCCTTATCGAGATTGCTTTGCACTTTTTTTAGTGACTCAGTAGCTGTTTTCACATCCTTTGCTTCGATAGCTGTGGTGAGTACTTTTATTTCAGCACGAAGGCTTCGTTTTGTATTCTGGTTGCGGCTACGGCGAATCGCAGTTTGGCGCATACGTTTTTTAGCAGATTTGATAATTGGCATGTAGATTTTTCTCCTTGCCCACTATTTGGGCGTTACAATAACTAATTTAAAGTCTGGTGTGAGAGTATAGCGTAATCTGTTGAGAGAGTAAAGAGTTAACTGTGGCAGAACTACTGTTGACGAATTATTGTATAATGTGATAACGTTTATGTATAAAACTAAAAATAAAAAGTGATACAAAAATATGGATCCACAAACACCACAAGATCTTACGCAGCAACCAGTTCCAGCACCAACCCAGCCAACTGAGCCTATAGAGCCAGTCGGACCAACCGTGTCTGAGGTGAATTCCAGCCCTGATGCATTACAACAACAGATTGCTTCAGCCATCAACAAAGGTAAGAACATGTTAGTTACCGTGGGGACTAATCCATCGGTTGATGAGCTTGCCTCAGCTATAGGCATGACCTTTTTGCTCGATAAGCTCGGTAAGCATGCGACGGCGGTCTTCAGTGGTAAGATCCCACCTGCGATGGAGTTCTTGGATCCTGAAAAAACATTTGAAAACACCGTGGATAGTTTGCGCGATTTTATTATTGCGCTCGACAAAGAAAAAGCCGACAAACTACGCTACAAAGTCGAAGATGATGTGGTGCGGATCTTCATTACACCGTATAAGACAGTCATTGGCGAGAAAGACCTGCAATTTAGTCAGGGAGACTTCAATGTTGATGTCGTTATCGCGCTGGGTGTCACCCAGCAAACGGAGCTCGATAAATCTATTACTGCTCACGGCAGAATTTTGCATGATGCAACAGTAATCACGATCAATGCGGGGATCGTAAAAAGCACACTTGGAAGTATTGATTGGGATGATTCTGAGGCAAGTTCGGTGGCAGAAATGCTCGTGAATTTAACAGCTACATTTGGCGATGATCTGCTTGATGAACAGATCAGTACGGCCTTCTTAACTGGTATTGTAGCCGAGACAAATCGATTCTCAAACGAAAAGACCAGCCCGAAGGTCATGACTATGTCCGCTCAGCTGATGGCTGCAGGGGCGAATCAGCAGTTGATCGCTACTAATCTTCGTCAAGAGGGAATGCTCAGCGAGTCAGTTCGTGTTAAAAAACCAACCTCGCATGACGATGATGATGGTGAGATGGTGCTTGAACACGGCGAAAAGAAAGTAGCCGAAACTACAAAGTCTGAAAAAAATGATAGTAAGAAAGCCGTGACTTCAAAGAAGTCTAAGGATACCGAAGTCACGAATGAAACGCCTTTAAACGACATGAAGGACTCAGTAGTCCCAGATACAAGCCCAGAGGCTCCTCTCGATAAGCAGCCTGAAGCAACTCTAGAAGGAAGTGATGTTCAGGCTGAAGTGGTCGTACAGAAGGCTCCTGAAGCTGTTTCAGAGCAGGCGAGCAGTGAAGCGAATCTGGTAGAAGAAAAATCACCTCCTCCTGTCGCTGAGCTTCCATTGCCACCGTTCCCGGCCGCTGAGGTAGTTTCGGAATTACCAAAAATTACACCTCCTCCGAGCCGTGATGCAATGACGAAACCAGAGTTTGGGGGAACGCTCAATGCATCTGGCCTTGAAGACTCTGAGGAGACATCGCAGCCAGCGCTAGATCAGCCGCAAATTCTTGAGCATCAAAACGAAGCAATTATTTCACCTGATGTTGAAGCCGCCCGAAGAGCGGTTGAAGATGCGTCAGTCGGCGCTCCCGAACAGACACTCGAGCCTTTGATGAGCCCCCAGCCAGACCAAACTGTGCTACCGTCGTTGCCGTCGTCTCCCACTTCTCCTCCAGTTGTGACGAGTGAGTCTCAGGATATTTCTGAGTTGCCACCGCTTCCTGGCCTCGACCCAACAGCTCTAGCCACAGCGCAACCAGAACCAGCTCCCATGGAAGCATTTATGCAACCGTATACTCCGTCAGTACCGAGTCCAGAATTCGGTCAACCTGTGAGCGCCATAGGCAGCCCACCTGCCCCTAGTAACTCTGGAGGTTTTGAATCGCCTCTTCCTAGTATGGACTTACCGCCGTTGCCTCCAATGCCGGGGCAAATGAACGGTGCAATGCCACCACTCCCACCAATGCCTGGGCAGTCCGTTGATCCAAATGCACATCTTCAGCCACAAACCACGCCTGAATTCATGCAAAATATGCCGCAGACCCAAAATAGTTGGACACAGGCCGGGCAAGATATGGCACAGAACCAAGCGCAGGCAGCTGCGGACCGCCAAGCAAAAATCGATAGCAAAGTAGCAGATTTCGAGCAGGCAGTTGATAGGAATCGTGAGCTCGAAGGTCTCGCACCCCTCAACAACCCGAATGGTAGTGGACTGCCTCCTGTACCACCAGCTCCTCGTCTGTAAAAAGCTTGAAGTATTTTAAGCTTAGTACCACTTTTTTCGGCGACTTTAGTATACTGAAGCACATCGTGAAAGATATTATACTCATAGATAAGCCAGTTGGATGGACCAGCTTTGATGTCGTGGCGAAGATTCGTGGCAAGATCAGGGCTGGCTACGTGAAGAGGGGAGAAAAGCCAACCAAGAGACAACTGCGAGTTGGCCATGCGGGGACACTTGACCCGTTCGCGACGGGATTACTCGTTATTTTAATCGGTGATGCTTGTAAGCGAGCGGGAGAGTTTTTGAAATTAGATAAAACCTACGAGTTTACGGCAAAGCTCGGAGAGGTTAGTAGCACCGGTGACCCCGAGGGAGAAGTCTCAACGATCAACGACACAAAACCGTCCCAAAAAGCCGTTACAGAAGCTCTCAAGCAGTTTGAGGGGGTGATTTCACAGGTACCTCCTCGGTTTTCTGCAATCAAAATTGATGGCAAGCGAGCCTATCAGTTAGCGCGTGAGGGAAAAGAAGTGGTTATTCCTGCACGAGAAGTAAAAATCGATTGGCTGGAGCTAGTTGAATATGATTACCCGCTCCTTAAATGTGTCTGTGATGTCTCCAGCGGGACGTATATTCGGACATTAGTTGAGGATATTGGAAAGAAGTTGAGCACCGGGGCGTACTGCGTAGAACTCCGGAGAACCCGTATAGGGACGTATAAAATTTCAGATACTCTATTTACCCTGGATGTATCCCGCGAATAAAAATTGACAATGCACCACAAAAGATCTATGATATGTTAAATTATGAGCGAGATTGGCTATATCGACGGTATTTTGAGTACGCACTTTAATGAGTGTAGTATTGCGTCAGCCGATGTTGCAAAAGCAGCTCAAGAAGTTTGGGTGACCGAAGAGCCGATTATAGCTCGGACAGTGCAACCGATCGGACGATATCGTACATTGGGTGTAGAAGATTTTGAATTTATTGACTTGTTAGACCTTGATTATGAACACGATAAAATTGCGGGGAGTCTGCTAAAACTTGCACTGGCACGACACCCAGCACATGAAGATCTCCCAATCGGACTTGTTGCAATCTTCAATCACGATTTAATGTTGCCACTTGCAACATTTGAGTCTCGCACTAACGGTCAGTGTAGTTATGTGCAGATTGGGCAAGAGATAGACGAGGATAAACTAGTTGCTACTGAGGGCGCAACTCGTACAGACCAAGTTGAACTTATTCGTACACTTGTTAAGGATAAAAAAGCCGATGTCGCATCTATCGGTAGAATTTTAGAGGAAGAATTTGATCAACATAGTCTTGAGATAGCAGAACTTTCTATGCCAGCTGTCTGTCGACTTGCTGAGCAATACTGTTCGGATGCGAGATCAGAGCTGGATATTCAGTTGTATAATCCAGAAACCGAAGATTTCGAACAAACGTACATACTGGGAGCTCCTATCACAGTTGTTGGAACAGGCAAAAGTGATAAACCTCATGGTCATGAGGTCCGACTTTTCATTGGTCGTCAGCAATCGACAGTTGAGCAGGTAAAGAGAGAAAAACGCCGTTTTGGTAAAGACAGAGTCGTCACGCAACAGACCTCTCAACCAACGGGACCGATCCGTTTAGTAGCCTGTATACGGGGTAATATTGCCATAGAACTTGCATCTTTTGATAGTGAGAGTGGCACGGTATCTGCAGGGGGTTATGATAAGCCTGCTACCCTTGATACACTACTTCCGATTATCTCTGTACTTTCGAGCCCAGATGATCTCAGAGGTTTTTCGCGACGTATCAAGCGTCATTTTTATAACGCAAAGCAAAAGGATGAAACTAACCTATGTTTTGAGAGAACTGGTGGAGCAAGACCCACCGATGTAGTAGCATCTGAGCACACATCCACTCATCACTACAATGGCTATTATGGTAAGTGGTATTTTAATATAGCGAATATTCACGATTGGAATACGTTTATTACCGAGTTTAATCCCCAGTGGTCGAGGGAACCCGACTTGGAATTGCACGCAAAGCAGGCCGTACAAGCCGGGCGGGATATAGCTAAGCTGTTGGAAAGTCTTAATCTGGGAACACGCCTTGAACGGCTATTTGATTCTGGAGATACTCCGCAAGAAATAGTCATCAAACAGGTGTTGAGTAAGTTGAGTATGAGAGAAGTGGTGTTCACGGGAGTGCTTACTGATAGGAAAGCAGGTAGAACGACCACCGACGTCGAGACAAAGATTCAATTACGGGGTGAAAAAAAGCAAGTAAAAGTTAATGTTGAAGGTAGGCCAGTGGCAATGGAAGGGTTTCCACCCGCTACTCTATTTGATGAGACTCTAAGACTTGATGGTAAAAACAAGGACGAGTCCACCAAGTTTAAAGAGATTTCTGATGTGATTGGGGCAATCTGCATAAGTGACACGTAGCTCATCTGATACACTAGGAAACTGATGATTGCACATATTTCAATTGCCAATAAAGGATTTGGTGACAAACAGCTCTACAAAGAGCTGGATATTCGCGTGCAGGCCGGCGAGAAGATTGGGCTTATCGGACGCAATGGAACTGGAAAATCTACGCTATTCAATCTGATGAGTGGTGCTGATAAGGATTTCGATGGCGAAATCTCACTCGGCAAGAATATTATTATGGTTTCGAGTCGTCAAGAGCATCATGGCTTTGAGGATAATACCGTCTTGGAATATATCCTCGGGGACTTACCCGAGTATGCCAAGCTTAAACACATTATTGAGACCTATCCTGAGCATATGGGTGAGAGTAATCATAAGATGCAGGTATATAGCGATGCACTCGAACGCTTCGGGAGTCTTGATTATTATGAGATTGAAAATGATGTTGAGCGGGCGCTTTCTGACTACCAGCTCGAAATTGATATTAACTCTAAGACCATAGGGGATCTCAGTGGCGGACAGAAACGGATGGTGGAGCTTGTTAAAGTACAACGAGCCAGAGCGGACATTGCGCTGATTGATGAACCAACCAACCACATGGATTATATTGCTAAGGCATCGTTTGTAACGTGGCTTAAGAGTGCCCAAGAAGCCGTTATGGTGATTACACACGATAGGGACGTGCTTGGGGTCGTGGACCGTATCATCGAGATTCGTGACGGAAAAGCCTACAGCTTCAAAGGTAACTATAGTGACTACCTAAAGAGTAATACGCAGAATATTAGCTCCCAGGTGAATGAATTTGAAAATGTACAGCGACGGATAACAAACTTAAAAGCTGATGTAGTGCGGTTCCGGCGAATGAAAGAGCGTTCGCGAGATCCTGGTACCATTCACCGCTTTAAGTCGCTCGAGCAACGAGCCACCAAAGAGTTAGCAGAGCTTTCAGAAACCGAGAAGCCAACTTTCTGGATTGACCGTGAATCTGCCGGTGATCTTGGCACGAAAATGAGTGAAGCCTACTCTGAACACAAAACGCGTAATATTCGGGTGCGAACCAAGCAAACTAGTGACAAGAGCGAACGGGTACTCATTAAAGTTGATGGCATAAGTCTTGGGTATGGTGAATCGGCACTCTTTTCGGCAGTTAGTTTTGAACTTAGATCTGGTGGTAAGGTAGAACTCAAGGGTAGAAACGGTGCGGGTAAGACGACGCTCGTACAAACAATCTTGAGTACAGTAGCAGGGGAGAAGCCAGCACCGAAGGTATTTAGTGGCGAGATCGAGCACGAGCCTCGCATTCGAATAGGTGTCTATGAACAAGAAATTGATACAAAGTATTTGAGTATGAAACTCAGTGATGCGATTGAACACATCCACCTTGAAAAAGATCTTGCCATTACAGACGAAAAGATTAAACAACTGCTCAGTGATTATCTCTTTAATCCTCACACTGATGCTCAGATGTTACTTGAGAAGCTCAGCGGTGGCCAAAAAGCACGTTTTCAGCTGATCAATATGTTAGCTGGGGAACCGCAGGTGCTGATACTTGATGAGCCGACAAATCACCTTGATTTACCGAGCATTGAAGAACTTGAAGACGCACTGAGTCAGTATCAAGGTTCTATTCTCTATATTTCGCACGACAGTTTCTTTACTAAAAACCTTGGTGGAGTGGTTGTTGAAGTAAAACCGTAGGTACAGGTGGGCAGTAGCGAACGGAATCTGGAACTACTTTACCTCATCAACTCTCTATGCCAGTAGCTAACACACGGATTTTTTTAGTTGTTGCTCGCTGCGCCCCTGCATCTTTTCTAGCGGCCATCCCCGCCCATATTGGCGGCAGGAAGTGTGCGTATCTTGTCGCCAAGAAGGCAACACCTTTACGGTCATTAAGCTTAAGCGTAGGTCCGCTGCCCCCAGTAAGTAAATCACTTAACTCTGCGATACGCCCTGCTAGCTTTTTGCTATCTTTGCTTACGGCAACCTGAGCAAAGCCCTGTAGGCGCGTGAAGAGCATCTGGCACATCGCAGAGTAAGATTCGCGATGCTCGAAGTTATCATGCGCTGCTCTTTCAGGGTCAGTTCCGGCCATAAGTATCTCACCTGCGGCAAGATGTTTTGCAAATTCCATCGGAGCAAAGTGTCCATTGACTTCAACAAAGACACCTTCATGTATCCCCGTCGAAGGTTGTAGCTCAGTTCTTCTGTCATTGAGCACAGAGTTTGAAGGAGAGGTGATTGTAGTCCGTCCCTCCTCTCGTGTAACTGAAAAGCCGAAAACACTCCAGTATGCTGCGTTTGGCTCAATATCGTTAGCGCAAAGAAGAATTTCACCAGCTACCGCATTTTCATCATCACTACGGGCTTGTTCGGGAGGGGTATTGTTAGCAACTCCGATTATGTGAGTTGCAGTTTTGGTCAGGGAAACACCATTGCCTTCAAAAACGAAGGTTTCAACTTGAGGCAGTTGTTCTCGGGGTATTACTTCAATCATTTTTGTATACTTTCGACATAAAAATAATAGCACAAAAGTGCTATTAAGTCAACTTGACAGAGATGCGATTCAGTCTGGAATGCATGGGGCCAGGCGGACGTCGTCTCCTCATAATCCCACTCGGATAATGTCATCTTCTTCTGTCTGCTCCACATCGATCCACACGGTACCAGACCAGCTATTAAACAGCAGGCTTTCTTGTGTGAGCAAAAACCGAAAGTCGTTATAGTTCTCGTAGGTTAGTTTAAAGAGGCGCTTCTCGGTACTGACGTTTCCTGCAACAAACAAAACATCCGGGGCACGGTAGTTTCCCTCATCTGAAATGTCTTGGTATTGGCGAATTCGCCTCCGTAGTAACCAAGAAAATGTACCAGCTGGAAAGTAGTCGATGAAATAATCGGGTTTATCTGGCGACTTGTCTCTCAGAAAAAGGATCGGGAACGGCATATGAGCGTTTTCTGGCCCCATCTCATACTTGGTACAAATATCAAATTGGGTACCAGTTTGACGCTTGAGGAGCAGATACAGCGCAGCGATATGCAGGTAAGAGTCTATCTGCTCCTCGCTGAGATTTTTATTCTTATAGAAGTTTCGTAGTGTTGCCTGATTAAGTTCCGAGTGTTCTTTGAGATACCTGATACCTATATTTGCCAAAGAGTAGCTGGCAGGACGATGTCGTATCCTGTAGCTTGGGTCATATCTTTTGGCTATATAACCTTGTTTTTGCAGAACAAACAAACTCTCGTATATTGTCGACTTATTCTTCTTTAAATACTCAGCCAGTACGTCACTCGTTACAAAACGAAATTTATACAGAATCTTTAATATTCTTACTTGATTACTATTTAACGGCCGACGATACTTAACAGATTTTTCTAACACTACAACTTACTCACCAACTTCTCCCACTTCTACCAGACTTACTTTAGTAGCTCTATATGTATATATAAAAGAGGAGTGAATAATTTGCAATATTTAACAGTAGTAATTAGTTCCTAAAAGATACCATATCCATAGTGGGGTTATCTCATGTACCACATAGATCGGTCTGTAGGATCGCTCAGCGCATGGTTGCGGTAATTATCGAGTGAAGTAGAGTACAAGAAGGAGTATAAGCGTGATAACTATCAGCGCACTGAAACCGAGACGTATTGTCGGCTTGGGTGTCTTTTCTTGTGGTGCAGAAAAGGGTTGTTCACGCGTACTTTGTGTCGGGCTTGTACGAGTATCGACGGGCTGCAAGGAAGTTGGGTCCGGGTTGTTTGGCACAGATGCCACGTAGTGTGGCGCAGGCTCAACAGGTGTTGCCGTGATAGCAGGCTTACTGTCGTTCATGGAAGTTGCGCTTGAAGTAGTGAAGCTAGGATCGTCATGTCTGAATTCGCGCGCTCGTTCTCTTTGACGCTCTTGACCAAGTTCAATTTTTTCAAAGCTGTCTTTGATACTATTGCCACGCATACTCTCCTGCACGATAGTTATGAGGCCTGTTCGATCAATGCGATTCGTGTTGTATAGTTCTTTTACACTAACACCATTTATGAAAAGGCTTTCAGCACGGTGAAGGATTTCTGGGGTCGACAGCTGTTCAATACGACGGATGGTTATCTCAGGAGTGACTGCTTGTTTTGGCTTGGCTTCAACTTTTGGTTCAACCTCTCGTATAGTCTGTTCGGTCACTGCTACTTCTTGCCGAGGAATCTCTGGCGGTGCTTCGAATCGAGGGACGCCCAGATTTTCATCAACTTTCTTCATAGCCTCTGGTATGACGACTGTTTGTCGGAGTAACTCGCTGGTTGGCGTGCGCTCAACAGTTCGTGGACTGGTCTCAGCACGTGGCGATTTTTCTCGTTCGTTTAATTTTGGAACGGAAACGAGTCGCTCCTGGCGGAGCTCTTCAACAGATTTCTTGAACTGTTTTTCTCGTATCTTGAGATGTTGCTTAGTTGACTCGGCTTCTTGTTTAAACTTATCGACCTCGGGCTGTAGTCGTGCTTCGGTTCGTTTTCTGCCACCTCGCCGACCAAGCATATACCCGAGTACTCCGCCCGCTAGAAAGGCCCCTGCTTTCTTGGATCGTTCCTCTTGCCGTGTAGTGGGTGAACGATAGGCGTTCGGATCAATTGCTCTTGGAGTAATATTTGGCGCGCCTCCAAAAGTTAAAGGTAGGGGGGGCAAGTTTCCTCCAGTTGCGACGGGTATCGAAGCACTTGGTGGAGCTGGTGGATTTGGGGTTTGCGGGGATCGAAGTGGAGGAGGCGTGGTACTAATAATGGTATTAGTACCACGGTGTGCAGGTGTGGCTGGGGCTGCTGCTGAAACAGGAATGGGGTTTACAGACGTGCTCGCTCCACTACTAGCTTGTAATTCCTCGGCCTCATCAAGTGCCTCAAGCGCTTCGCCAAGAATATCGGGTGCAACTTCTTTACTAGCACCCTCGTCTTCATCGTCAGCAACCTCGAGTTCAGCTAATCTCCGGTCAAATTCTGCGTCAATGGCTGGATCTGCCTCAGCCGTAGGATCTTCAATCTTCTCTCGAATGCCATTTTCTATTTTGAGGGTGGCCTGTGCTGCGAGATTTTCTACACTCCCAGGCTCTGTTGTAGCGATCTCCGTCTCAAGCCGCGGGATGTTTACCGCCAGTTGTTCTTTGAGCGCATCTAGCTTTGCGGCTTCAATATCTGGACCCAGCTCAGTATCTGTTTTTTCTTGGGATTCTTTCGGCTTCTCAGAAACATTGTGACGGAGCACATCATCAATAGTTGTGTCTGTTTCTGGCTTTTCTTTTTTTGATCCTGCAGAGCTGGAACCACCTTTTTCAAAGGAAAAACTGGTGAGTGCACCAATCCTCTTCGCTTTTTTCGCTTTCGGTTTCTCGTCATCGTCATCTGATGATTCAGCACTTGACTCAAACCGAGGGTATTCATCCATATATATGCCTAGTATATAACAATGTAACAGATTACACCAAGTCTTAAGTATTGACAAAATCAAGTAAATTTGCTATAGTCTTAACTATGATAGAAAAAGGACAAGGTAAATCAAATCGTAGAGATACTGACACAGTAGTATCAGATGCGTTACTCCGTAAACTTGCCGATAGTGAATCATCTCGCGAACGTAGAAGTACTAAGGCTGGGCTTATAGGATTAGCTGTTGTCACGGCACTCGCCGTAGGAGCGCAGTCAAAGATTGGGCCGGTACATCACCGTGCAGAGAAAAATCCATCTTCGGCAACTCCAGAAGTACCCCTGAGTAAGATGAGTGCAGAGAAAATGTTTGCGGAGGAGATTGATGTTTCTGATTCAGCACTTATCCTTAGAAGAGACCTTAAGCTCTACGAATTTAGTGAAGAGGGTAAGCTTCAAGTTGGCAAAACGATTGAAGGTGATTTACTAGTCACTAATCCCTTAGAGACATCCGATGGTGTCCTAATACCCAAGCCTGGTGAGGAATCGTATATAAAACAAAATGGTAGCTTAGACCCCGGCAAGTTCTACGTACTTACAAATACACAGATTAATGGCAACGGAGAAGACTCATTGGCAGAATTCACGCATGTGGAAGGACTACCTGCGTTGGGATCTACTACTCCAGACTTTCTTAACGGCGATGTTACTAACACCGAGGGCGTAGCTGTTTCAGTGGTAACCTCACTTAGTCCGCATGTTGGGGACACACAAGATGGTCCTATAGGTTCGTAACAAATTTTGTAGTTGCCTTTAAAGTATGGCCTAAATTCAGCAACCATTCTCCTAGTTGATAATAAAGTTACTATCTGTTAGAATGTATCCAACGCCATTAGAAAAAGTGCTATCTAACTTTTTCGAAACAAACTACATTTTTGAAAACTAAGGAATTGAATGATTACAATCGAGAAGAAAGCAGCGGCAATTAAGAAGACTCAGCGTGCTAAGACTGATGTCGGTTCACCAGAGGTACAGGCTTCAATTCTAACTGAACGCATTAAAGAATTGACCGAGCACCTGAAGATCCATAAGAAAGACAACCACTCCCGTAGAGGCTTGCTCCAGATGGTTGGTAAGCGCAAGAAATTGCTTGCATACCTCAAGGAAAAGGACTACGCGAGTTATAAAGCGACGATTGAAAAACTCGGTCTTCGTAAGTAGAGCTTTGGCTAGAATCCCGATCACGGTCGGGAAAAGCGAGCGCTCTTTAAATAAAAAGTAAGCATGTAAAGCGAGCGAACTCGAAGTGTTTCATGCTTGTACATTTCATAAATAATTAAGATGACAGGAATTGGTGTATGACGCTGTCTGTGGTTACCCAACCTCACGCTGCGATATACATCACCCTGCAAAAAGAAAGGACATAGAAATTATGTCAGATACTATAAATCCGTTCGGCAAAGACAAGATTATTGTTGAGACTGAGCTCTGCGGTAAAACACTGAAGTTCGAAGTGAACCGACTAGGTTTCCGTACTTCAGCTTCAGTGCTGGTTAGTTACGGTGATACGGTAGTACTAGGTACTGCAATGGTTGGTAAAAAAGCAATCAGTGGCATGGATTACTTCCCGCTATCAATCGACTATGAAGAAAAGTTTTATGCAGCTGGAAAGATCTCAGGATCCCGGTTCATAAAACGAGAAGGTCGCCCATCAGACGACGCGATTTTGATCGGTCGTTTGATTGATCGGCCAATTCGACCACTGTTTCCGAAAGGCTATCGTCAAGAGGTGCAAGGTGTGGCAACAGTCCTTTCAATGGATCCAGCCTTCCGTCCTGATATGGTTGCAATGATTGCGCTGAGTACTGCGCTTTCACTAACTGGAGCCCCATTTGATGGACCAGTTGCAGGTCTTCGGGTCGCGCAGGTTAACGGTGAATTTAAAGCTTTTGCCTCACGAGAAGAAATTGAAGCTAGCGACCTCGACCTCGTCGTTGCGTCAACAGAAAAAGCTATCATTATGGTTGAGGCTGGTGCTAGTGAAGTTTCAGAAGAGCTAGTGGGAGACGGTCTTGCATGGGCATTTGAGCAAATGCAACCAGCTATTGCCCTTCAAAAAGAACTAATTAAAAGAGTGAATCCTACGAAGTTAGAATATCAGTTGGTTCTCCCTAACGAAGATATTCAAGTGGAAGTAAATAACTGGGTAGAAGGTAAGCTGGGTGAAGACCTTCGTAAGCCTTACCCCGAGCGTAACGAAATTGTTGCTACTATGCGTGATGAATTTCATGCTGACATGATCTCACAGCACGAAGAACAATACGAAGCACTAAGAGGCGAGTATGACGAAGCATTCACCAAGGCCCTACACGATGATGTCCGAAAGGGTATCGTCGAGCATAGTAAACGACCTGATGGTCGTGACCTTGATGAGATTCGCCCTCTTAGTTCTGAGATCGGTGTTCTGCCAAGAACTCATGGATCAAGTATCTTCACGCGCGGTATGACGCAGGCCCTTAATATTGTAACGCTCGCACCACTTTCATACGCGCAGATGGTAGATACAATGGAGCAAAATGATGGTGAGCGTCGCTATATGCACCATTACAACGCACCAGGATATACTGTCGGTGAAATCCGTCGACTTGGCTCCCCTGGTAGACGCGAAATTGGGCATGGCTATCTTGCGGAACGAGCATTGACTGCTGTCCTTCCAAAAGAGGAGGACTTCCCGTATGCAATCCGCTCGGTTACAGAGATTATGAGTCAAAACGGATCAACCTCAATGGCTGCAACCTGTTCAAGCTGCTTGGCTTTGATGGATGCGGGCGTGCCACTGACTCGACCGGTTTCAGGTATTGCAATGGGTCTCATGATGGATGGTGATACGCCATACGTGCTTTCGGACATTGCTGACGCGGAAGACTTTGCGGGTGATATGGACTTTAAGGTAACAGGTACCGAAAAAGGCATCACTGCACTCCAGATGGATATGAAGGTGCACGGTCTTCCTGTTGAAGTACTTCGTGAAGCACTTGCCAAGGGTAAAGTTGGTCGCGCCAAAATTTTGGAACACATGATCAGTATCATTGCTGAGCCTCGTGAGAAACTCAGTGCTTATGCACCACGAATCGAGAAGTTGATGGTAAATCCCGACAAGATCGGTGCCATTATTGGTAAGGGCGGTGAGATGATTAACCGAATTACCTCTGAAACCGGTGCTCAAATTGATATCAAAGACGATGGTCTTGTTACTATTGCAGCAGTTGACGGTGAATCTATCGAAAAAGCTCTTAATTGGGTAAAAGGTTTAGTTGAAGAGCCCGAAGTTGGCAAAATCTACAATGGTAAAGTCGTCAAAGTCATGGACTTCGGTGCCTTCGTACAGTTTATGCCTGGCCTCGACGGCATGGTTCACATTTCTGAGTTGGCTGATGGTCGCGTTGAGAAGGTGACAGATGTGGTGAACGAAGGTGATGAAGTAAAAGTGAAGTTAATGGCTATCGATGAGCGTGGCCGCATGAATCTCTCTATCAAGTCAGCTAAATAATTTTTTACATTAACGAATATGAGCACAAAAAGCACGCAACTTCAACAGATTGCAGACGACATTATCACAGACGATGTCAGTCCTGAGTTGCGTGCTGGGGCGATACAGATGGTATTTGCGGATGGAAACCCAAATGCTGAGATTGTATTCATCGGTGAGGCTCCTGGTAAGAAAGAAGATGAGCAAGGAATTCCGTTTGTTGGTGCTGCAGGTAAGTTCCTAAACGAGATGCTAGAAACGATTGGATTGAAACGGGAAGATATTTACATTACGAATATCGTGAAGTATCGTCCTCCCAATAACCGCGATCCGTTACCTGAAGAGAAAAAGGCATTTTGGCCTTACTTGGTGCGTCAACTTGATGTCATACAACCAAAATTGGTAGTGACATTGGGTCGGCACAGCATGGAATATTTTCTGCCAAACCAGAAAATCAGTGCCATCCATGGCGAACCGAAGCGTATTGAATTTGGGGACAGGAAGCAGGTGATTGTGCCATTGTTCCACCCAGCAGCAGCGCTGTACAACGGAGGTTTAAGGCAGACCTTACTCGATGATTTCAGCCGAATTCCAGTAATCATCAGTAAAATTTAAGTAAAGAACATTAAATATAAATCTCTACAATAAGAAAAAGGAGAAACAATATGGTAAAACCAAGAATGCAACCGAAAGAGCCAGAAGAGCGACGAGAGAAGGTTAATAAATATCAAAACAACAGTAGGCAAGGTGCTCAGCCACAAAAACGTGTGCAGATTTCACAAATGAAGACAAACCGAGGTGAAGCAATTCGTGCCGGCCGACGTAACTTCGATACTGCCGACAAAGCAGTGGATCGATGGGATGTTTTTGAAAAACATCATGAACATGAGGCAAGTTTTGCTCCCATTACTAATAATGAAACCCTGCGTATCGTACCACTTGGTGGGCTGACTGGTATTGGTGAGAAAAACATGATGGTGATCGAATACGGAGATGACGCGATTATTGTCGACTGTGGCTTCGATCTCTCCGTAGATTTACCCGGCGTTAACTTTGCAATTCCTGCAACCACGTACCTCGAAAGTATCAAACACAAAATTCGTGGTTATGTTATCACGCACGGTCATATGGACCACACCGGCGCATTGCCATACGTGGTGCCAACATATCCAGCACCGATCTACGGTAGCCACTTCACAATCGGTATGATTCTCAAACAGTTTGAGAACGTTGCCGAAAATGGCATAGATTTCATTCCTGAGACTGTGAATATGAATATGGAAAATCACGATCGTATAGTGATCGGGCCATTTACAATCGAGCTTCTTCGAATCACACACTCAATTCCTGATGCCTCAGCGCTGATTATCGACACTCCTGCTGGACGTTTACTCAACACAGGAGACTTCAGGTTAGATCCTGAGCCACTTGATCAGCAGCCGTCGGACATAGCCCGTATCAAGAAAGCAGGCGACGACGGTGTTCTACTCCTCTTATCAGAGAGTACGAATGCACGGTTCCCTGGTCGTACGCCTACTGAACATACGCTTCAAAAAAGTTTTGATGATATCTTCCAGCAATCAAATGGCAGAATCTTTGTTGCGATCTTCTCGACTAACATGAACCGAATCCAGATGATTATCAATGCCGCTGCTGAAGCAGGTAGAAAAGTTGCCTTCGACGGTCGCTCGATGATGTGGGTGGCTGAACTTGCAGTTCGTCTGGGCAATCTTAAGATTCCAAAAGGCACAGTGGTCGCAATGCGCGAAGCTCCAAATGTTAAGGACGATCAATTGGTAGTAGTTTGTACCGGTGGTCAGGGCGAGCCCAACGCTGCCCTGCAGCGTATGAGTGTCGGTGAACACAAGCACATCAAACTCAAAGAGGGTGATACAGTTATCGTGAGTTCTTCACCAATTCCAGGTAACGAAGTTCGTTACCAGCAGATCGGTAATGACCTCGCTATTCTCGGCGTAACACTATTCCGTCATCCATCTCGTGATGTCGACGGTTGTGGACCACTCCACGTCTCGGGTCACGCGAATCGTGACGAACATAAAGAAATGATTGAAATGGTACGACCGAAGTGGCTCATGCCAATTCATGGTGGTGCACTTGATCGAAAATATCACCGTGACGTGGCAATTGAAGCAGGTATGGAAAGAGATAAGGTTATACTTGCACACAGTGGTTCAATCATTGAGTTTGATAAAGAAGGCAAAATGTTTGAGGCCGGTGAAGCGCCAGCTGGTGCGGTATTAGTAGACCAAACGGGTGCAATTGTGCCTGGCTTGGTTGCCAAAGATCGTTTACTGATGAGTGAAGAGGGCATGGTAGTCGTGATGCTAACAATTGATAAAAAAACTGGTCGTCTCCTGACGAGTCCAGACATCATCACTCGTGGTTTCATCTATATTCGTGATAACACTGAGCTAATGGATGGCCTCAGAGCGGAACTTAAGCGAGCAGCATCACAGCGATTCACTCGAGTTGATCTTGATCGATTCAAGCAAGAACTCAAGGATCATGTCGGGCACTACCTCTATGAACATACTCGTCGTAGCCCCGTATTAATCCCTGTGGTAAATGTGGTTGGTGCGAGCGGCCAGAGTAGCTTCAAACCGAAGCCAGTGCCAGATACTGGACGGTAACGAGTAATACTTCATCTCTGAGATAGGCGCTTGTGAGTTCTGCGGCTAAGTCAGTCGCAAAGTAAGCCAAAAAGTGTTGTAATTTATTAACGCTTATGGTATACTACATCTGTAATGGCAAAAAGAAAAAAGTCATCAAGAAAGTCTGCCAAAAAGGCACAACCAAAGGTTCAGCACCTTTTGCCTAATGGCTGGTGGCAGCAAGTTGTCAGTGTAGCGATCGGCTTAACAGCATTGCTGTTAACGCTCGCTATCTTCAATCTCGCAGGCCCATTACCTGCAGGCTTACTCAGTGCGATGCGTTCGCTGTTCGGGTACAGTGCTTTCGTACTCCCGCTCGTACTTCTTGTGCTCACGGTGCAAAAGATGATTTCAGAAGAAAATCGTCTATCGCTCGGTGTGTACTTTGGGGGATTCGTATTTATGGCATCACTGAGTAGCTTCATACATTTATTTGTTGATCCAGCTCGATCAGCAGTAGTGGTTACTAATGGTCAAGGTGGTGGAATGCTTGGTGCGACACTAGACACCTTTTTATCAGGCTTTTTAAGCACTATTGCTGCAGGTGTAGTGCTCTTTGCATTAATACTGATTTCGGTGCTCTTTATCTTTAAGATTCCAATCAGGGATGTCTTTAAAGCATTCTTCGATGTCTTCAAAAGAGATGACCTCGCAGATAGTGGATTAAAAGAATCTACAAAGCCAGCGCCCGAATTGAAGCTTAATACCGGTGGTCTCATTGTTGAAGATGAGCAAGAGGATGAGCCAAAGCCATCACGCCTTTCAAGCCTTCGTAATTCAGTTGTGCAGGATAAAGCCGAGGAAAATAAGAACGCGCTTACGATGGCAAGTGACCCAAATTGGAATTTACCGGGGCTCGACCTACTGAGCAATAAGCAGAGCAAGGCAGATGCTGGTGACATCAAACATAATGCACAGGTCATAAAAGATGTTATGCAGGACTTCAAGATTAACGTTGAAATGGAAGAAGCGAATGTTGGGCCAAAGGTAACTCAATATACCCTGAAGCCACCGGCTGGCGTACGACTGTCTAAGATCTCTTCACTCGATGGCAACTTAGCGCTCAGTCTCGGTGCGGAAGCTATTCGTATTGAAGCACCAATCCCCGGTAAGCGAGCTGTTGGTATTGAGGTACCAAATAAGAAGGCGGCCATGGTAAGCCTTCGCAATATCCTGGAAACAAATGAATGGAAAACGAACACTTCACCACTTAGTTTTGCAATCGGAAAAGACATTTCAGGACAAGGAATGGTGGGTGAACTCGAAACAATGCCACATCTCTTAGTAGCTGGTCAAACAGGGTCTGGTAAATCAGTCATGATTAACTCGCTACTTACGAGTTTACTGTATCGTAACTCGCCAGCAGATATGAAACTTATATTGGTTGATCCGAAACAAGTTGAGTTAACACCATATAACCATATTCCACACCTCTTAACCCCAGTTATTACGGAGCCCGAAAAGTGTATCTCGGCATTGAAGTGGGCGGTGAATGAGATGGAACGACGCTACACATTGCTTGCTGACAAAGGTAAACGAAATATCCAGGGCTTCAACGAATCAAACAAAGAGGACCACATGCCCTATATCGTGATTGTGATTGATGAACTTGCAGACCTCATGATGCTCGCGGCCCGTGATGTCGAGGCACTAATTGTCCGTATTGCCCAGAAGGCTCGCGCCGTTGGTATCCACCTTGTGCTCGCCACGCAGCGTCCTTCTGTAGATGTAATTACGGGTCTCATTAAAGCCAATATTCCTGCTCGTATCGCCTTTACGGTAGCCTCACAGATTGACTCACGTACGATTATCGATCAGATGGGTGCCGAGAAATTACTTGGTAAAGGTGATTTGCTCATCACAACCGCGGCAAATCCAAAGCCTCGACGTGTGCAGGGCGTATTCCTGGATGACTCAGAAATTATGAAAGTAACCGACTTTATTAAAATGCAGAGCCCGCCTGACTACAACGATGAAGTTGTCACGCAGCCGGTACAGATTAGTTCTAAGGGTGGCCTTGTTATGGACATGGATGGTGGTTCGGATGACGCAATGTTTAAGGATGCTGTGCAATGTGTGATTGAGAGTGGCAAAGCTTCGGCAAGTCTCTTGCAGCGACGTCTCAGAGTCGGATACGCTCGTGCAGCTCGTCTAGTCGAAGATATGGAAGAGCAAGGGATCATCGGCCCTGCTGACGGTGCTCGTCCACGAGACGTCTTGGTTTCAAGTCTTGATGAAGTGTTTGGTGGTGATGCTCCCGATACGACCAGTGACCAAGAAGACGCTTAAAAACGTAGCCTATTGACTAACAGGGGTAGGGTTGGTATAATTTGCTTACAATATTAACTCATGCGTGGTGGAGTCAATCACGCCGTTGAACATAGTTTTAACGACCGAAAGGAGTATTACTTGGAAAAAGTATACGAACTAACCGTTCTATTTCACCCGGATCTGGAAATTGATCTGGAAAAACCAGTTACTAAGGTGGAAAAAATTATTGCCGATAACGGTGGTAAAGTAGTTACTAAAGATAGTTGGGGTAAGCGAAAACTTGCCTATGCGATCAAGAAACAAGAGTTCGCTGTCTATGTGCTGTTCATGGTCTCAATTGCGCCTACTAATGCAAACAAAGTGCAGGGCTTACTTAACATTACCGACGAAGTTATTCGTTACTTGATGGTAGAAAAGGATCCTAAAGCTCCTGAAGCTGGTGAGTCACCAGAAGCTTCAGAGGCAAAAGAAACGGAGGAGTAGTCATGGCAAAAGGATTTAATAAAGTAATTTTGATGGGAAATCTGACACGAGATCCCGAGACACGCCAAACACCAAGTGGCCAAAGCGTTACGAATTTTAGTCTAGCTATCAGTCGAACGTGGAAGGGCCAGGATGGCTCCACTCAAGAAGCGGTGAGTTTTATTGACTGTGTAGCATGGGGTCGTACCGGTGAGGTAATTGCTCAGTATATTCAAAAGGGTCGCCCAATCTTAGTTTCTGGTCGTCTTGATCAACGTAGCTGGGAGCAGGACGGTAATAAGCGAAGCAAGGTAGAAGTGATCGTTGAAGACTTTAACTTCGTTGGTGGCGGAGCAGGAGATGGTGCGGGTGCAACGTCAAACGCAGGACCTAGTAGTACCAGCTCACCGGCAAAAAAGACTAATGATGTAGTGATTGAAGACATTGATGACAAGCCAATCGATCTTTCAGAAATACCATTTTAATTATAATCAAACTTCCTGCGCTCGCAGGAATACATGAAAGGAATCTAATATGAACGGAAAAAGAAAACCAGAAATTACATACTTTGATTACAAAGATGTAAAAACAATACAAAAATTTGTTAATATGTTTGGCCAAATTGAGCCAGCATCAAAAACGGGTCTGTCAGCCAAGCAACAGCGTGCGCTCGCTACAGCCGTTAAACGTGCCCGACATCTTGCGCTACTACCATTCGTCGCGAATTAAGTAGACAAGTAGATTTTTATGTATCAGCCAACTGATTTAAAAAAAGGTACGGTTATCCAGCTTGATGGGAAACCATTTAAAGTGATCGAGTATAGCCAAAAGGTGATGGGTCGTGGGGGTTCTATCGTGAACGTTCGCATAAAGAACCTTATAGACGGCAACGTACTCGCAAAAACCTTTAAAGGAGCTGACAAGATTGAGCCGGCAAGTGTGAACACACAGCCAGTACAATATTTGTATGCGGACGCAGAATATCATTTTATGGACCCGGAGAGCTTTGAGCAATTTTCTGTACCAACTGAGCTTGCAGAAGATGCTAAGTATTATTTAAAAGAAGGTGACACAGTCGGACTTCAGACTTTTAATGATCAAATTATCAACGTCGAACTTCCAAAGAATATCTATCTTGAGGTAACTTATTCAGAAGACGTGGTAAAAGGTGACACTGCAAACGCAATCACCAAGGATGCTACCGTAGAGACAGGGCTCACCGTAAAAGTACCAGCATTTATAAAGCAGGGTGATATTATCAGCATTGACACCGAAGCTGGGACGTACCGCGAACGTAAGAAGGCATAGGATGTCATCCAAGACTCGACTCGACCACTTACTGGTAGCAAAAAAGCTATTACCAACAAGAAGTCAGGCCGAGAGTTATATCCGTCTTGGACAGGTTAAGGTAGATGGCAGAGTAATCACGAAGCCAGGATACTTCGTAAATGAACTTGCGGATATTGAATTTGGTCCGAAAGAACAATATGTCAGTAGAGCGGCTCTAAAACTTGCGTCAGTGACGACAACTTTGGGCATTAATTTCAAACACAAGGTAGTCCTAGATGTTGGCTCAAGTACGGGCGGGTTCACCGATTATGCTCTACAGCATGGAGCAGCGAAAGTTATAGCGGTTGATGTTGGTACGAACCAGCTGCATCCCCGTCTACGGGAAGACACGAGAGTAGAGCTACATGAGAAGACCGATATTCGAAACTTTAAGTCAGTGGAGAAAGCAGATATTGCAGTAATTGATGTAAGTTTTATTTCTATGACAAAAATTTTGGAGTATGTTTCCACCCTTATCAACTCAAAGGGTCAGATAGTAGCCATGCTTAAGCCTCAGTTTGAAGCAGGTAAAGATCAGCTAAACAAAGGAATAGTTAAAAATAGTGCTCAACGCAGGGACATCTTACAGGCATTCGAGCTTTGGTGTCGGCAAGAAGGCTTTGTAGTATCAAAAAAATCGGATAGCGCAATTGCTGGCGAAAAAGGTAACGTTGAGCGTTTCTATCTACTGACTCGCTCAAAGTAGTGCTTTGAGTTTTTCAACGTCTACGATCTCAATATAGGGGGTGGTGAGGTCTATCATACCCGCTCGCGAAAGTGAGGCAAGTTCTCGACTAGTGCTTTCTCGGGAGGCATTAATTGATGCTGCGATATCGGCTCTCCTGATCGGTGCGCTCAGTGACATACCTTTGACACCCATGCTACCGAATCGTTCGATGTGAGTTAGTAGAAAACTAGCGAGACGTTCACGTACGGTTCGGTACTCGAGCGTATTTACACGCTCTGAGTGTAATCGGTATGCGTCTATGGCCATATCTAAAAGAACGGGCACTACATGCTCATTCTTCTTTAAAAATTCAAGAAAGTCGCTTCGCGCGACGCGCCAAAGCGACGTATCGCTCATTGCTTGGTAGGTGATATCACGATGTAATCCAGTGAATGCCCAGATGAGTGGAAATATTTCTTTGTGCTGCCTGACGATTAAGGCGTTTTCTTCACCATATTTCGTTATGGCGTATGCTTTTACGAAACCCTCTGTTATGTAGTAGATGCCATGAGGCTCATCGCCGGAGCGTACAATCGACTCACCTTTTTTATAGGTAAGCTTGGTACCTTTGTGAAAAAAGGCAACCAACTGCTCTTCGGCTACTTTTGTGGCTAACATTCCTTAATTATGACAGCAACTAGTAAATTTGCCAAACTGTGACAAAGATCACAAGTGATCTGTGCAGTCGGACACAACCAAATGCACCGTAACGGCATATACTAAAGATACCAAGAGAGCACGATATGTAACATCACTGTAAACTTGGCGAAATGAGGGAGGTCCTGATGAATGACACAGTACTAACTGAGACTCCACAGAAACTCAGCAGAGTGGGCTTTTTCAGCAAGTGGCAAGTTTCAGAGCTACCAAAACTATTACTACCTGGCGAGGAAATACTGGGTATTATCAGCGGTTTTTACACTGCAGGCAATGCGCTCCTATGTGTTACCTCAAAACGGCTCCTACTTGTAGATAAAAAGTGGATGCGACTATCGTTTGAGGATATACGGTTTGCATCAATCAAAGAGGTGAATTTTAGTCAGCAGGGCATGATGGCTTCAGTTAAGTTCTACTTTGCTGGACGCGAATTACAATTTAGATCATGGTATCGTGTTGAGCTTCGTATGATGGCGCATTTGGTCCAACATAAGATGTTCGAGGCAACCGAAAAGACACATTATTCCAAAATATCTTTAGCGGACCAAGACCAAATGCCAGATTCTCAAGAATATGAGCAGATACAGCCGATGGAATCAGAACCAGTGCAACCGGAGATGCAGACATACTACAATAACGCCGCTATGGAGCAGTATTTGAGCGAACGGATTGCTCGGTGGCGCAGAGCGAGTCGTTTCGTGGATAGCTTACCGGGTCCGCGACTCTAGCAGTCGGTCGGGTTTATGCTAGAGGCCTAAATGTTAAACCTGAACTCAGCAATATCACCAGGCTTCATTACATATGTTTTGCCTTCTGTACGTACTTTTCCTATAGATTTTGCCCGAGCGAGCGAACCAGATGATAGTAGGTCATCATAATCCACTACTTCAGCAGCAATGAAGCCACGTTCAAAGTCACCATGAATGACACCAGCCGCCTGGGGAGCTGTCGCACCTTGTTTGATAGTCCATGCACGGATCTCTTTTTCTCCCGCGGTTAGGTAACTTTGAAGTCCTAGCGTGGCGTATGTTGCGTGAATAACTTTCGCAAGTCCAGGTTCCGTTTGTCCGTAGCTTTCTAGTAACTCTTTGGCATCTGCGTCAGGTAAATCTTTTAGTTCTGCCTCTAGCTGTGCGTTGACGAAAAGGCTTTGTGCCGGTCGTACTAATTTACTAAGCTCGGCTTGTTTTGTATTATTATTCAAATCTTCCTCACTGAGGTTGAATACATAAATTACTGGTTTTGTTGTGAGTAGCTGTATTCCGCGAAGTATCGCCCGGGATTCTGATTCAGTGTCAAGTTCGCCCATTAACATACTTATTGCTGCCAGATTGCCTGCTTCAAGATAGTGTCTTATCTTTAGTAAAAGATCGAGAATGTCTTTGGTCTGAGGATTGGCCTTAGCTTCCTTTTGCAATCGCGGTAATATTTTTTCAACTGTCTGTAGATCCGCTAACATTAGCTCAGTGTTGATAATTTCTATGTCATTTTTCGGCTGAATCTTATCGTGTACATGCACTATATCGCTGTTCTCAAAAGCTCGTACTATATGTACGACAGCGCTACACTCACGGATATTCGCTAAGAACTTATTACCCAAGCCCTCACCCTTACTTGCACCGGCAACAAGACCAGCAATGTCAACAAATGTAACAGTTGCTGGAACAATGGGAGCGTTGTTATATAACCCAGAAAGTTTTACTAGGCGTTCGTCGGGCACCGGTACAATCCCTGTATTCGGTTCGATCGTTGCGAATGGGTAGTTTGCCGCCAGAATGTCATTTTTTGTCAGCGCATTAAAAAGCGTTGATTTGCCGACGTTCGGTAGACCGATGATACCAATTTGAAGTGAGCTCATGAGAACTAGTATAACAGATAGAGTGCTATTGACAAATAAAGTAATATTTGCTATAGTGTATAGGTAATAAACAAAATAAAAAGTAGAAGAATGACCGAACTAGCAACCACACCACAAGCTGATATCGATCTAGCCCAGCAAATGCCGGTAGATTTAACTCGAGCAGATCAACGGCGTCGTCACGACCTTGTTGTACTTGATCAGCTTTCTGTTGATGAACCTGAGCTTATAGACTACGAGCTCAAAGTGGTCGAAAATTGGCTTGCAATGGATGAAGACGAGGCGCGGAGGCTAAGTGAAGGTATCCAAAGCCATTCAAACGGCTATTATCACGAGCGTGAAATTCTTGGTAAGTATACCAGTGTGCTTAGAAGGCTACGTAAAGAGCAGGCTAGTCAAATAAAAGAAGTACTTTCTGAAATCGCTGACGTTGAAGACCCAGTTGAGCAAAAGGCGTTATACCTTGATGCAGTTTCTTACAGTCCGCCTGTTGCAAGTCGAGCAATGGAGCGTATGAATAAAAAAGCAGAATCCGGGTCGACTGTCTCGGGCGGTCGAATTTTCAGTGAGCAACAGATCATTGAGGCAGCACAAGACCCAGAAAAGTTCAAGCAGGCACTTATCCAAGCTACACTAGATAAGCCTGGTATAGTATTAGAACATAATTCACGTCAAATCCTTAAGCGCGTTGTTGAGCCGGGTGTCTTACGTGACGCATTTGATGTTGTCGCAGAAGATCCAATGAAGAAGTCGGAGCTTTACGGCCGACTTGAAGCTGTGCTAAGTTGTTATCCAGCCAAAGACCGCGAGCCACTAATAGAAAAACTAATCGAAGGGAGTAACGGTAGCTCAATTGCAAACAGAATACTAGCGTTAGAGCTCACTCCCTTGTTGGGCGAAGACAGACAGAATGCGATTGCTCGGCAGTTATTTGAGCGAAGAGATTGCATGCCTCTTGGGCACGCCCTTCAGAAGGGGATTGAAAAGGGTATCTGGACACTGTCCGAAGTTGAGTCTAAGTATCTGGAGTTCGCTCAATCTAATCCACGTGATGACATTCTGGCGGGAGCGCTTGATATTGAAGGACTGAACCCGTCTATAGTTGAGCAACTAAGAACTACTATGAGGTCTGAGCTGTCACAGCCACCCGAAGAAGATGACGGCCTTGGCTTCGGTTCGTCGTCTATCCTTTCGTATAATAAGCTGCTCACTCAGGAAGATATAAAGACCATAGTCGAGGCTCACTTAGTGCTGGACTTCGAAAAAGCTATGAAGGAATATCGTTCCGAAATAGTTACCTGCTATGAACCAGAAGAGTTCGAGAATCTATGCTTGCAGTATCTTGCTACAACAGATGAGCCATTCTCCGCTCCGAGTATGATTCTAGATAACGAGCGTCTTTCAAAGGATCTGCGACGGGGCTACATGCAACAGTTTTCTGAAGAATTCCCTGAAGAATTCCTTGATTTTTATCTTGCTGGAACCTTCCGTAGCAAACCAGCTGAAGAACTAGTGGGTCAAGCTAAGTTCAGAGCTATGATCCAAAAAGTAATAGCAGGGCATGAGCCTAGAAGGCTAGATTATAAGTTAGAAGCGGCTGCTGAGTACTTTGACACCGACGAAGAACTTAAGTTGTTTGTTGAAAGTGCTGTTTCGCAAAGTCGGGCATTCCATGTATTTCGTGATTTAGGTAAGTCACAGTCTAAAATTGGTAGGTTATTTAGCCGCGAAGAGGTTGAATTAATGTTTGATAATATGGTTGAGCGCACAATTGAAGACGGTACGCTGGCAGGATCAATTGACTACAGCCTGGCTACGATTCGTGAAATGTTTGGTGAGCAAAAACTGAGGACAATTTGCGACAGGGTTATTGAGGCAAATCCTGGTGACGCACTACGCTTAGTGCTGGATCTAAGATATCTGTATAGTAAAGATGAAATTAAAGATTATGTAGACAGCATAGTGCAAACTGATCAAGATAAACTTAGGCTTATGCAAACCAGTGTTTTCTTAAGTGAGATAGATAGTTTTATTGGCAAGGCACACATGGCAGACATTATTCTTTCAGTAAGCTACTCACGCGTAAGCGAGCTAGATGCCTACAGATCTATCTTCAAGCGTTTCCTGAGTGTAGATCAAATAAATACACTTGCGCATAACATGTATATGGCGAATCCGGCATATGCACTGCAATTCCCAGAATTCTTTGCAAGTCAGGATATTGATATGGATACCTCTTCGGTTGTCGCAGAAGCTTTAAAAAACGATCAGAAAATGAGTCTGGCTGGTCTTTACTTGCAATCCAATCTTGGGAAGGTTCAGAGAACAGACAATGAGTCTGTTCGGCTGCGCTTACTCAAGGAGCTGACTAGCGTATACAGAACAATCTCTGAAATCGAAGATATGGGTCTAGCAGACCAAGCTGGCATAATACGCAAAGCAGTTGCTCCCATAGCCAAGGATGAGCCCGCTATGCTGGAATCATTATTAGTTCTTGCAAGGCTTGGTGATCTTGATGAACAGATCGGGTTGGACAGCTTTGAGCAAATTCAACAGACGACTGTCCGGTCAATATTTAGGGCATCTGGTAGCACTCTTGAGCCGACCGACCAGCAAATTGACCGGGTAATTAAACAGCTTGTGGTGCCAGCAAATATTGGCCTGTATATTACTCAGTATGTTGACTCGGAGGCACATAAGTCAGTTATAGCCCCCATGCTTGAGAGTATTGCAACCGGTAGTTATCAAGACTGGCGATCGGGTTTACTAAACGAACCTAGCTTGCAGGCCATGAAAGATAAGGGTTTACTGCCTGAAAAAATGACCTTACAACAGTCACGAATCTGGCGTGAGGAATCAAGTACTGGTTTTCATGAAGCATTTAGTCTCGAGGCATCATCGGCAGTTATTGAGGTGCAGTCTATTTTGCGAGATAACATTGCAGAACTACCGCAAGGAAGTGTTTTCGCCCCTGACATCTCGCGTAAAATTGCAGGTCAGGCAGGCCAGGAAATCAGTACACTAGGCGAATCGATAGGTGCCTTGCACCGAGAACTTATGCTGCTTCGCCAGCAGCCGGATCAAGATATTGCTAAAATTCAGATCGATGAACTTCTGTCAGAAGTGGAGAGCCTTGAAGAAGAAAAGAAGGATCTTCAGCTTAAGCAAGATATCGCAATCGTGATGTCCTTAACTGAAGATGCAGTTGCATCAGGCACAATTCAGGCTGATGGCAAAAAAGGCAAACCTGTAGTGCAGGTGCTACAGCGATTGGCTAAAAACTTAGGACCACAGCATAGGTTTGTTACAGATCGGCTAAAGTCTGTATTTGATAGCTATCGAACGCAGACCGGAGCAGTACGTGACATAGATGTAGTTGACACCAATGACCCTCGTATAACTATAGAAATTGGCGAAGCTCCGGTTGCCTCTTGCCAGAACTATCGCGACGGTATCGTTAATGAGGCACTGCTTGGTTACACCGATCCCAATACAAAAATACTACTACTGAGGAGCGAAGCTGGCCGACCAGTTGCCCGAGCTATTTACAGAATTCTTGAAGCGGAAGACGGCAGTCCAGCTCTTCACGTAGAAACTATCTACGCCGCTGAATCTAGTGATGCGGTTAAGCGCTCTATGTATAGGCACGCTATTACTAAGGCTACGGCACTACAAATGCCGGTATATATATCTGCGCAGTCACAAGACGAAGAAGGTAAAATGGTTGAGACTCCAGAAGTAAGTGGAATTGCGAAAAATCCTATCGATGGTGTGGTACTTAAGTCGAAAGGGTCTCGAGCACCGCTTGTATATGTTGACTCTGCTGGTGGCGCAAAAGAAAATGGCGTGTATGAAGTTACGAACCTAGCTCAGATACTACCAGCTTAAGTTCAGAAAGCTAGGTTGGCCCAAGCTATTGTGATTAGTATATTGGTCATGTCGGGAGCGAACTCTGTTTATGTAGATGGAGCGCAATATTTTTGAAACATCTAAAATACAAGGTATTGGGTTAGGCCGGAGCTTTGTTCATGGGAGAGTTGGCTTCTTAGTTTCGACTTTTCTCAACTTCTTTACCATCGGCGGTAACAATAAAACTCTTACACATGTTTTGCGCGCTACTTGGGCGATTCGCATCGCATCCCTTCGGGCTATATATAACTTTACCGTCAGTAATTAGCGAGAACATATGTGCATCAAGCTGGACATTTTTTTGTGCCCAGTCTAGGTCTTTTAGGTCCGCGGTTGACGGGTAATATTTGTGACCTGGTATATCAACCCCATTCGTATTTCCACCGCTATAGAACGACTCCAGCGCAACTGAGAGAAAGCTTCCATATGCAGTTGGAGTAACTGTTTCGCTGTATTTTACTGGTTTCGGCTGGTTTGAGACACTTTCTTTTCTGGGTGCAAGTGAGAGGGTAAGTAGTATAGTTGCTAGTACCAACAGAATAAGACCACCACCTATAAGAAGGGGATGGTGGTGAACACTCTTTTTATTCGAGCCTGAAAAGATGTTGCTGCTTTTGTCCGATTCACTAACTTGTGATTCTGCCATATATCTCCTGACGCTTATTTTTCTATGCTTACGCTTATTCTATCAAATATGTACAACTATCGACAATGTGCAATTAAAAACTACTTTTCCATCGTTTAAGACATAAGTAGTAGTCATGCTTGTGCTTTTAATGGTTTTCAGCATAAAATGGTGGAGAGGAAGGGTCCATGAAAAGAAACGTAGCCAAAAGTGTATCAAGTTTCTATATTTTACCGATGCAGGTATTCTTGCTATGCATATTATTCTTGCTAGGTTTTATGGTCCACTCTCAGTTTGTTCATGCTGCTACTAAGCCAACTTGTAGTGTCAGCGCAAGTCCACAGACGATTCCTTACGGAACTGCGACAACAATATCTTGGTCTGCAAGTGGAGGATCTGCCTTCGGACTTACGGGCATTCCGAATGTAAGCGGAGTTAGCCAGAGTGGCTCAGCCGCTACTCCTATTCTCTATAGTTCAACAACCTATACATTCACTGTCAACTTAACTTCAGATTGTGTGAAATCAGTAACTGTTACCGTTGAGCCTCCTGCAAAACCAACCTGCAGTATGAGTACTGATACAAATCCGGTGGCACCAAACACGTCGTTTAACATTAGTTGGAGTAGCGCCGGGGGTACTAGTGCCACCTTGAATGGTATTGCAACCTATACATTTGGAAGTAATGCAAAATCTATATCTAGTGATACAACTTTCACGCTGGTTGTTAGCGGACCCGGAGGTAGCTGTACCGCAGCTGTAACGGTAAAAGTGGCCAGCAGTAATACGGTATCATGTACATTTACTGCAAACGGTGCCGATGTAGCATCCATTATCCTGGGAAATAGCGCTACCCTGGAGTGGCATGGTACGGGAGGAAGTACATACGGCATTAGTAACAATCCGGGACCAGATATTGGTGCAGTCGCCGCGTCTGGAACAAAAGTTATCCCTGCTTCGGCTTTGAATAAACTCCAAGCATATAACTATACCTTTACAGTAGATCTCGATTCAAAATGTACGAAAAACGTTATTATTAGGGTTACCGCAACTGCGTGCCCACATAATCCAGTCATCGGCTATGCTGTAACTGATTCAAACGGACAGACTCCAACTGCACAAGCAGGGGATACATCTATTTCACTTATATACTGGACTTCCGTGAAGGTCTGTATGACAGGAGGCAACGACACGCCTGTTTCAGAGAAGAGCGGCCTCCTCTCTAGCCCTACGGCGGGTGTTAGTGGGATTGGGGGCACCACCCTAACAGTAGGAGTTAGTTCGTGGACAGATGGCAGTACATATGTTCAAACGAAAGCTTTTGGATATGCCCCACCGGGCGGTTTCAAGGCTGGGCAGACCTATCACATACAAATAAATAACCAGGATATAAATCACTTTACTCCTGGTCAGCATGTGTGTATTGCTAACGCAGAACTGGGAGATATAGGAGGGTTTAACTACAGTAGATGTTCACCGATTGTCACAGAAATAACCATAACCATACCTGGTCAGCAAACCCCACCACCAACTTGCACACTCACAGCAGCACCCAGCTCTATAGTAGGGGACACTAACGAGAACTCGACTCTCACCTGGTCAAGCACTGGAGGAACAAGTTGGGGTATGAGTCCGGATATTGGAACGATAGGTGCTTCTGGTAGTAGGAGTGTACATCCAACCGCAACAACAGATTACATCTTTGTTGTAGTAGGACCCGGTGGCAGTAAAACCTGCACAGTTAGAGTCACTGTGAGGGTGCCTGCACCGTCATGCTCTATAGTCCCTTCACTTTCTAATATTAGTCTCGGCCAATCTGTCCGAATCAGCTGGAGTGTCACCGGAGCAACGAAGGTAACTTTCGATGGTGAATCGGTTGGAGTAAACGATTCAAGGACCGTTTCTCCGCCGGCTACTACTTCATATGCGCTAGTTGCGACTGGTGCAGGGGGTGTATCTACAACCTGCACAAGCACTGTTGTAGTTGGCAACCCAAACGAACATTATGATCCGCCAACTTGTTCGATATCACCTTCGTCGGTCACGGTTGATTTTGGTGAGACGGTTAACCTCATATGGGCGACTACTGGTGCTACCGCTGCCATTTTGCGAGACACAAGTACTGGTAGTGAGATACCGGTATCAGTAAATTCTTCAGGACATCCAGTTACGCCAATAGGTAATACAGTATATGAATTTATTGCCTCAGGCCCCGGAGGACAGTCTCCGATCTGTCGAAGCACCATAACGGTTAAAGGGAGCGAGAGTTCGCTTACTTGCCAAGTCCTTAGCCCTACTGTTGGTAATGTTAACGAATCAGTTTCAAAACATATATTTCTGGGTGAAAACGCACTACTTAGGTGGAAAGTTGCTGCTGGTACGTTAGGGTTGCATGCCTACGATAATGACGGAGTGGAACTAGCTAATGCAATCGGCGAAACGAGCCCTGGAGCAACTGTTGCACCAACTCAGACTAAGACATACTATCTTGCAAGGTCACCACAGGAATATGTAGCGAACCGTAACTGCATAATCACGGTGTATGTGGAGGTTCCTTCTAATAAACCGTATATCAAAATCGATGGTGCAGATGTATATAGTGGTGCCGCCTTTGGCTCGCATCAATGTGTTCCGACTCTTGCTGCTCGTAGCGCTGCAATTAGCACTAATGGTTATCTTGATACAAAAGGATCATCAGCCTCGCAGTACGGAACCTTTGCCAGCGGTCTCATCGGTGGAGTTGGCGCCTACAATACTTTCCTCGGGAACAATGGCTACATACGGAGTGGCTATAAAGATCTTTTGTTCGCGAACGACAAGAGTATCAGTACTGGTGCTACGGGTCTGTATTACGGTAGTTCACCTGATACGGTCACTGATCTCCCCTGTGTTAACTTAGAGCAGACACAAGCAAGTGCCAAGCCGCTTGTAGGCACTGCGGCAGAATTCGTGAGCACAGGTGTCGGTGTAGGTAAAACTCCTGTCGCTGGGGACATCACTCTCGATAGTCTCAGTGTATCTGGTCAAAAAACGTTGATTGTTAACGGTAATGTAACGATAACAGGAAACCTAACTTACGCGACATCATATACAAATCCAGTTACAATTCCATACCTTAAGATCATCGCGAAAAATATTTATGTTAAACAGGCAAGTACACAGATTGATGGCCACTTGGTTGCATATCCAACGGACATTCCTGGGGGTACCGTTGCAGACGGCATACTCGATACCTGTAGTGATATAGTCGGTCCGGGCATCTGGCCTGAGGGTGCGAGTGCAAACTTTACAGTAGCCTCGTGCGCCCGCAAGCTTACAGTTAACGGTTCAGTAGTAGCTCGTCGTATCTTATGGAAGGGGACAAAAGGAACCGTAGGGGACCTCCGTAGTGTGGTAGATCCAGGATGTCTATATTCTACCTTGGATCCAAATAACTGCGCAGCCGAGTTGGTTAACTTTAGCCCTGAAGCGTACATTAGCCAATTCGGTGCCAATCCTCACGCCCAGTTCTACAACACACCAGTCAGTACTCTCGAGTTACCTCCCATCTATTAATATCCTAATAAAGGACCTAATTATGCTGGCATACAGAATCTGCTTATGCTAAACTTAACCTAAATATGAAAAGTTCGATTTTTAATGTGGTGGGCGACTTTTTTGCACTCGATATCGGAAGTTCCGGTATACGTGTTGTACAGCTCCATAATTCTGGTAACAATCATACACTTGTTCGCTACGGTATGGCTCCAATTGACACAAAAACGTCGCTCTCAGATTCACAACTTGATAGAGAGAAAGTTGGTAGGGTTATTGCCAGTTTGGTTAGCGAGGTTGGTATCAACACTCATAATGTTGTCGTGGGACTTCCCGCAAGTAAAACATTTGTAACTATTGTTGATCTTCCAAAAATGAACCCTCAAGAGCTTGCGAGTACCATTAAGTACCAAGCGGATCAGTTTATACCGATGAGTCTCGACGAATCAAAAGTTGATTGGACAGTCCTTGGTGCTTCACCAGTTGAACCAGGAAAAACTGAAGTGCTTCTTGCGAGTGTTGCAAATAAATTCAGTGAAGAACGTATGGAGATGCTCGAGTCGATAGGTTTCGATGTGATCGGTCTTGAGCCTGATGCATTGGCGATCGCACGCTCACTAGGTACGAGTTCAGGCAGTGGTGCGGAGATGATTATAGACATGGGCGAGTTTGCTACTGACATTATCATCACTTATAACGGAGCCCCACGCTTGGTTCGTTCTATCCCAACTGGGGGTCGTACGTTTGTGAAGAGTGTTATGCAAAGTTTGAGTATTGATGAGAATCAAGCACAGCAGTTCGTCTATAAGTTTGGGCTGGATGAGTCCAAACTCGAGGGGCAAATTTATCGTGCGCTTGAATCAACGGTAGAGATTATCGGTAGTGAAGTACAAAAATCACTCAAGTTCTTTGCATCAAGATACCAAGACATCGCCGTTAGTCAGATTGTCACTTCTGGAATTGCTGCACTGCTTCCCGGCTTCCACGCATATATATCAATAGCCGCTGGAAATATCCCTGTTCAACCGGGTAATAGTTGGCAAAGTATCAACTATGACAGTAGCGTGCATGAACAGCTCATGAATGTAAATCATCAGTTTGCGGTTGCCGTTGGCTTGGCCCAAAGGAACTCCCTATGATACAAATAAACTTATTACCAGACCTTAAGCGAGAATATATTAAGGCTCAGCAAACAAAACACCTTGTTGTTGTCGGTGCCATACTTTCTATACTTGTTTCAGTCGCGTTGCTGATACTGGTATTCCTCTACGTCCAGGTTGTACAGCCTCGACATCGAAGCAATTTGCAACATGATATTGACGCAAGTTTACAGGAATTGAAAGCAAAAAAGGACGGAGTTAAAATTGTAACCGTTCAGGGGGTGCTTGAACAGATACCTCAGCTACAGGATAAAAAGTTGATTACTTCGTCATTCTTTGGATACTTTACGAGCTTTACACCCAAGGCAGTAAGCTATAGCGAGGTGAAACTCGACTTTACAGCAAACACTCTATCACTAACAGGTCAGGCAGGAACGCTTGAACAAACAAACGAACTAGCAAATAATCTTAAAAGTGCTAACTTTACCTATTCAGTAAAAGACGCGAACCAGTCTTTGCAGCCGTTCTCCCGAGTTGTGTTTGCGAGCCTCGGTAAGAGTGAACAGACGGCGAGTGGTTCTAAGCCTGTATCATTCCAACTGAATGCGACCTTTAACCCAATTATGTTTAACGAGGCAACCAAGGACGGCAAACTTACAGTGAATGCTAGCTCAGAGCAGCTACTACTTCCAACCGAACAGCCATTTGGCGCGAGTATAGCACCGACAACATCAAGCGGGGGGCAATAATAATGGCGCAAACTCAACTCAAATTAAGTAAACGAGAACAGTTAAGTCGTGCGAGTTCAACAGTATTTATTGCTGCAGCAGTTGCGGCAGTGGTCGTTATGTTTAGCTTGATGTCTGGTAAATTCCTATGGAATAAGAAAAGCTACAATGACCGCGTTATTACTGCAAAGACAAAATCTCGAGATGCTATTGAAACAAACGTAACGAACATAGACAAACTAACACAACAGTTCCCTTCATTAGAGAGTACTCCAACTACTAACGCAACCACCATCTTGCATGCTTTACCTCCAGTGTACGACTATGCATCGCTCGTTACGTCACTTAATTCCATAGCTGTTACCTCGGGAGTAAAATTTAACGGAAGTAGTGGGCAAGATTCATCTGCTGATGCGCTGACATCGGCTCCAGCCTCAACTCCGATAGAAATTCCTATTACCATGCAGGTAACTGGTAGCTACGTGTCAATTAAAAACTTCATGAGTAACATGGAAAAAAGCATACGACCAATTCATGTAACTAACGTTACATTCTCGGGTAATAATGAGTCACTTGATGCACAGATTCAAGCAGTTACCTACTATCAACCAGCTCGATCACTTGATGTCACAAAAACGGAGGTACGATGAAACAAAACGACATTGCAGCGATAGTGCTAATTGTGGCAGTAGCGGGTATTATATCGTACTTCGTTGCGAGTGCTGTGGTTGGTACACCAAAGAATAACCCAGTACAGGTTGAACAAATTACAGCCATCGGACCTCAGTTTCCGACACCTGATCCGCGAGTTTTTAATGATACTGCCATCGATCCTACGGTAAAAATCAACGGAAGCGGACAATCAACGGAACCGTTTACGAATTAACAGAGCAAGGGGCTAAGATAGTGAGTGTTCTTCTAGAAGAAAATCAACGAAAACTTGAGGCGTTGCTTGTTTCAAGTAAACTACTGAGCGAAGTGCAAGTCCAGGAACTTAAGAGTGCTGCCGCGACACAGAAGACTCCGTTCCTCAGTTTTTTATTACAAAATAAGCACATCACAAGCGAACAATTTACAAAGCTTACGGCACAGGTACTAAATATACCGTATGTAAATCTTATAGCCTCGAAAGTGAGTCCTGCTGTACTCAACTTGTTAAGTAGGGATGTTGCGGAGCGCTTTATGGCGGTGCCGCTAGGCGAAATGGATAACCGTCTAGCAATTGCAATGCTTGATCCAAACAATGTACAGGCAGTCGATTTCCTTTCAAACAAAATTGGTCGGCCAACGAAAGTTTATATGGCTTCAGAAGAGGGTATTAGGCACGTACTAGAGCAATACAATACTGACCTCCAAAAAGGGGTAAGCGAGGCAATTACTTCGGCTGACGACGCGGCTGAAGAGGATTCGTTACAGGAAATACTCAAGGCGGATAAAAATAAAAAGCAGAAAACGAACGATGAAATCAAAACGATCGTACAAGACTCACCGATCAGTCGTGCACTAAGTACAATTTTGGAGTATGCCGTTCGTTCACGAGCTTCAGATATTCATATCGAGCCGCTTGAAGAGAGTCTGCGTATTCGGTGTCGCATAGATGGCGTATTACGGGAAATCATGAAGCTACCGAAGTCAATTGAGCCTGCCTTGATATCACGTGTAAAGATTTTATCAAATCTCAAGATTGACGAGCATCGCATACCACAAGATGGTCAGTTTACGGTTAGAATTAGCCAACGAGATGCCGACCTACGTATAGCTATTTCCCCTGTCGTTTGGGGAGAGCAGGTCATTATTCGTATTTTGGATAAGACCAACACTAGTTTCAAACTCGAAGACCTTGGTTATGCAGGGAGAAACCTTGAAATTATTCGCCGAGGCTTGAAAAAACCACACGGTATGATTATTGCAGCTGGTCCTACTGGGTCTGGTAAGTCGACCAGTATGTATGCGCTCATCCAAGAGATTAAAAGTGACACTATTAATATAGTAACGCTCGAGGATCCAGTAGAATATAAGATGGAGGGTGTTAACCAAATTCAGGTACATCCAGAGGTAGGGCTAACATTCGCGACCGGCTTACGTTCAATACTACGTCAAGATCCGGATGTTATCTTGGTTGGTGAAATTCGAGATAAAGAAACCGCCGAACTCGCAGTGCAGGCAGCTCTAACGGGTCACCTCGTATTTTCAACACTTCATACTAACTCTGCTGCCGGCGTGCTTCCAAGACTCCTTGATATGGGTATCGAACCATTTCTGATCGCCTCAACCGTCAACACTATCATTGGTCAACGGTTAGTGCGCCGGATAGCTGACGACAAAAAGACAAGCTACCCTGCTGATAAAGTCGAGATTGAATCAATTCATGCAAATCTCACAAGGATACTACCGGAAAAACAAGACAATGTTGCCTCGGTTAGCAAAGATCTTGGCTACAAGGTATTGCCGATAGGGGGTCAAAACGCTTATACTCTATACAGAGGCAAAGACACGTCATTGACTCCTGGAGGGTATAAAGGAAGAATCGGTTTATACGAGGTCATCGATGTCAACGAAGAGATCGGCGACATGATTTTAAAACGAGCGACCACAAATGAAATCCAGGACAGGGCAGTTGAGCAGGGGACAATCACTATACGTGAAGATGGATATCTCAAGGCAATTGCCGGAGTTACGACACTTGAAGAGGTAAATCGCGTTACAGCAGCAGACGGTGCATAAACAGGAGGTGGGAACATGGCGGCAACAAGCATAAGAATAGAGAACTTGCTCGAACAAGTTGTTCAGAAGAAAGGCTCAGACCTTCACTTACAGGTTGGGTTACCAGCAATGCTTCGTGTTGACGGACGACTTATACCAGCTGCTGAATCTCCTACTCTTACCGAAGAACTTGTAGAACAGCTCGTATTTTCAATTTTAGATCCTGATCAGAAGCAGATCCTTTTGAAGGATAAAGAATTTGATTTTAGCTTTGCATTCGGTGACCTTGGCCGCTTTCGAGTAAACGCATATCATGAACGAGGTAATATTGCTGCTGCGCTCCGCCTAATTCCTAACGAAATTTTGAACACTGAACAACTCGGTTTACCACCGATAGTGAATAGCTTTGCGGATTATCCAAGAGGTCTTGTATTGATAACTGGTCCTACTGGATCTGGTAAGTCAACGACTATGGCTGCTTTGATCGATAAAATCAATACTGAACGAGCTGACCACATCATTACTATTGAAGATCCGATCGAGTATACTCATACTTCTAAAAAGTCGGTAGTAGTTCAACGTGAGGTCCATTATGACACCTACTCATTTTCTGCTGCTCTTCGTTCAAGTTTGCGTCAAGACCCCGACGTTGTGTTAATTGGGGAGATGCGTGATCTTGAGACAATGGCAGCAGCTATCACTATAGCCGAAACGGGTCACTTAGTATTTGCAACACTTCACACCAATTCGGCAGCACAGTCCATCGATCGTATGATAGATGTGTTCCCACCACACCAGCAACCACAAATACGCTCACAGCTTTCTAATATTCTTGTAGCAATTTGCTCACAGAGACTCGTGCCAGCTATTGGTGGGGGCCGTATCGCTGCCGCAGAAGTACTCATTGCTACGCCAGCCGTTCGTAATATAATTCGTGAAGGCAAGAGCCACCAGCTTGACGCCGTGATACAAACAGGACTAGATAAAGGGATGCAGTCAATGGACCGTACGCTCATTAGCCTCGTAAAAAACGGCACCATTACATATGACGAAGCCCGATTAGTAGCAGTTGACCTGGAAGAATTCGAAAGGTTAATGCGAGGATAATTCATGATTGCATTTGAATACACTGCAAAAACCAAAGAAGGTTTACCTGCAAAAGGTCTGGTGGAGGCTGAAACTGAACATGCTGCAGCAAAATTACTCACCTCTCAGGGATTAATGCCGATCAGCATAAGAATTAAAGACACGAAAAGCATCTTTGGCAGAACATCTACGAAAGTTCGTACAAAAGATAAGATTATATTTACCCGTCAGCTGGCAACAATGATCAACGCAGGGCTTCCACTCACTCAGAGTCTGCGTACTGTACTAGAGCAGACGAGCTCGAAACAACTTAAGGCAGTAGTAGCTCAGGTTATTAGCTCCGTTGAAGGAGGAACTTCGTTCGCAGACTCTCTTGCAAAGCACCCAAAAGTCTTTAACAATATTTACATTGCCCTTGTTGCAGCCGGCGAGACTTCAGGTACACTCGACAAGGCATTAGAGCGAATCGCCTTTCAACAAGAAAAGGATGCCGATACTGTAAGCAAAGTAAGGGGCGCGCTTGTGTATCCCATCATCGTTATTGTAGTAATTAGTGCAGTTGTTATATTCCTCCTTACAACCGTGGTTCCCCAGATAGAACTCATCTATAAAGACTTTGGCAAAGACCTACCGTTCCTTACGGGCATTATGATAGCGGTTGCCAATTTCTTAATTAACTACTGGTGGCTCGTTATACTTATTCTTGCAGCATCTATTTTCTTTTTGGTGCGATGGTCCAGAACTTCATCTGGTGAACAGGTGATCGACGAGGCTAAACTCAAAATGCCGTTATTCGGTGATTTGTTTACTAAGCTTTATATGGCACGGTTTTGTCGTACGGGTGAAACGTTGATGGCTAGTGGTGTTATGATGCTTGAAATGCTCAGGATTACATCACAGGCAGTTGATAATGTTCAGATTGCAAAATCAATTGAAAATGCTGCGCAAAAAGTTAAGGGAGGCAAAGCACTTTCCGAAGCGTTGAAAGCTGAATCTGCGACATTCCTTCCTCTTGTACCACAGATGCTTCGTATTGGTGAACAATCAGGCGCTATAGACAAAATGATGGACAAAGCTGCCACCTACTATGAGATAGAGCTTGATAATAAAATTAAAACGATCAGTACCACAATTGAACCGATTCTTATGGTTGTTTTGGCTGTTGTAGTTGGAGGTATTGTACTGGCGATTCTGTTACCAGTATATAATCTTGCGAGTGAAAGTGTAGTTAAATAATTTATATTGACATCTGATACGCGGAAGCTATAATAGGCATTAGCGTAATCAGAATCTAAGTTAGAAAGGGTGTGGAATGAAGAAATTGAATAAAAAGGGCTTTACACTGATCGAAGTCGTACTAGTGCTTGCTATCGGCGGTTTGATATTTCTCTTAGCATTTATTGCCTTCCAGCAGGTTTCTAGAAACCGTCGCGACACACAACGTCGTGCTGATGCAAGCAGAATAGTCGCTGAACTTCAGAATTATCAATCAGATAAGAGCACGTTGCCAGCCGACTCCGTTGCTGCTGAATCATGTACTACGACAACGGCCAATAGCTTTGGTCTTTTTCTGGGAACGTATTTGTGTAAGCTTAACTCAGCATCACCACCAGTGAAGGTCTTTGCTGGTCCTCAAGGAAATTACACCGTGGTAGCTGCGGCTAGTGTCGGTAGCGCTCTTGCAAAAGACGCCATCAGGTTCAAGAATAATTCGAACTGTAAAGGTGGCACTTCGGGTATGAGCGTGGAGGTGGGACTAGAAACTGGCTCCATTTGTCGAGACGATCAGTAAGCGTCGTATAGAGAGAAATAAAATAGCCCGCAATGGGCTATTTTTCTATCAGAGAATAGGTTATGCTTATTACTATGCATAATAATTCCAAAGGTGGATTTACTTTAATAGAGGTAGTACTAGTCTTGGGAATAGGCAGTCTGATATTTGCCATGGCGTTTATTGCCTATGGCCAAGCATCTATTAATCGTCGGGACACACAACGTCGTGCTGACCTTGGCAAAATTGCAAGTGAGCTGGAAAATTATGCCGCAGACAACAACGGCAACTACCCAGAACGAGCTAGCTTTTCAACTGCTACCTATGAATCTGATTTTGTACCAAACTACATAGCAACTTTGAAAGATCCTACAGGGACCAAGTATACAGATATAACATCCGAACAACCGGGTTATCTGAAGTATTTTCCACAAAGGTTCGGGGACAAATACGATCCTCAGAAAATGTGTGATGGCGTTACTGACTTACCTGCAGGAACCAAAGACTATGTCGTGCGAATGATGCTTGAAAAAGGCGAGATTTGTCGAGATTCGGCGCAGTAGAGAGTCAAGATGATAGAATTTGTACTAGTCGTCATCGGTTTGGCATTCGGAAGTTTTGTGAATGCCTTGGTATGGCGTCTTCACGAGCAAGCTGGCTCTGCTAGATCTAACAAAAATACAGAACTCTCAATTTTAAGAGGTCGTTCTCTTTGCCCTAGCTGTAAACATCGTTTGGCCGTTTTAGATCTTGTACCTGTGCTAAGTTGGCTTGGTTTGAGGGGAAGGTGTAGATACTGTAAAAAGCTAATATCTACTCAGTACCCCTGTGTAGAACTACTAACCGCCATATTATTTGTAGTCTCCTACATATTTTGGCCATATGATCTGAGCAGTAACTTGTCGGCGTGGCTGTTATTTGTATCGTTCCTTCCGCTGACCGTACTTGGTGTTGCAATGAGTTTATATGACCTGAAATGGATGATATTACCTAACAAGTTAGTATATTCATTTGGCCTGTTTGCGGTCATTTGGTGGCTCCTTCTTGCGATTTCTCAACAGAGTACATCGTTTCTTATGTCAGGTATTATTGGTAGTTTTGGCTTTGGTGGATTCTTTTATGTACTCTATCAGATTTCCGGTGGAAAATGGATTGGAGGTGGAGATGTCCGACTGGGTGCTATGCTCTGTTTGA
>Ga0209023_10000283_pt1 | contig 84701 bp, 89 predicted proteins | sample LakOneMetagenome_FD_187468 | JGI IMG/M metagenome (GOLD analysis project Ga0209023, IMG submission 187468) | Freshwater and sediment microbial communities from Lake Erie, Canada (SPAdes) (version 2) | ecosystem: Environmental > Aquatic > Freshwater > Lentic | place: Lake Erie, Canada... | reverse complement strand
TTCCGATCTCAGCGCCCGCGCCGGGGTCGGGCTGCACCAACTCCGCTACGTGCTCGCCGCGGCCGAGCATGGCGGCTTCCGGCGCGCCGCCCGCCGACTTGGGATCCAGCAATCGGCCGTTTCGCGCCGAATTCACGAGCTGGAGGCCCGACTCGGCGCACAGATCTTCGAGCGCGGACCTCACGGCGTGCAGTTGACCGCCGCGGGCCAGGAATTCGTGCGCAGCGCGCAAGGGGCGGTAAGTGAACTGGACAGCGCCGTCGACCGGGTGGCCGAAGTCGCGCGCGGGGATCAGAGTTGCCTGCGCCTGGGTCTCTTCACTGGGTATGGCGGCGGTCATCTTCACGCGCACCTGAAGCGGCTTCTTGAGCGCGAGGGTGATTTGACCTTCGAGATCGTCGAGGGCGAGCCCGCCGGCTTGGTGGCCAGTCTGACGGCCGGCCACCTCGACCTTGGCCTATTGCTGTCCGTGCCCAATCGCCTCGACGCTCAGGCGGCCTGGCGTGAGCGGCTACTGGTCGCTGTTCCAAGCGATGACCCCCTCGCGGACGCCGGATTGGTTCAATGGCCGGACCTGGCGGCCCGGCGACTCTTGATCCCGTCAAACCTCGCCCGCGAAATCGAGGAGATCGTCACGCGCCGCCTGTCGAAACGGGCGCCGGCGCTCATCGTGCAGAAGACGACGCCGGCGAGCTTGGCGCGGCTCGTCGCCCTGGGCCAAGGCGTCGCCGTGCTGAATGAAGGCGACGCGAGCCGGGTTTCCGGGGTGGTCTACCGTCCGTTGGCGCGCAGCTTCATCACCATTCAAGCTGTTCTGGGCCGGCGCCCGGAGAAGCCGGCGCTTCGACGCCTGATGGCTTCGCTAACCGGCGATCATGCGCCACTGTGATGAAATAGGCGTTGGAATTAAATGAGACGCTATTGTTCGTAATAGGTTTTTTCGGCGAAAGGCGCGTTAGCCGATTTAGCGATTAAATTGAGAACGCCTCGGCGAGTGCGATTAGCGTTTAAATTGGGAGTCGTTGAAAAAGCTGGGTTTTGGACTCGGAAAAGGTTCGAGTCGGGATTGCGCTAAAATTAACGCTAGGCCCAGAAGGGTAGATAACGGGCGTAACGGCGAGATTCTCCCGCCGACTGATCCAGCTTGATGAGGCCGGCTTCGATCGTGGCGGCGATCACCTGGGACACAGTCGCGGATTTCGACTCCGCCAGACCGAAGCGCTCTCTCAGCGACTGATTGGTCATGCGCTCGGACAGGACATGCTTGAGCGCGCAATGCTGGTAGCAGGCGCGGATGCGATCATCGCGGTCCATATCCTCGAACGGCTTTAGACCGTAAATCGTCGCCACCGTCCTGCGGTGCATCGCCCGGAAATCCGGGGCCGGCAGCTGAAACGACTCGGCCAGCGTCACGACGCGGTCGATGCCGCTGCTGCGCTCCTCGCAGATAAACATCCTGCGCATGAGATCGGCGAGGCGCTCGTTCCGCGACTGGTAGCCGTCGATGAAGCGCTCGATCGGCACGATGGGTTCGCCAGGATTGGAGATCTCGACCCGGTTGGAATAGATCTCGATCACCGGCGACATGCCGCCGATCGACAGGTCCTGGTGGACGAGCGCATTGGCGATCAGTTCGCGGATCGCGTCGTCGGGCAGGAGTTTGACCTTCTGCCGCAAGGCGTGCTCGATCACCTCGTTCTGCGGAAGCTGCGCCATCACGAACTCGATCAGGCCCTGGAAGCCGACCGCGTACCCGCGCCCGCCGGTCTGGTCGATCCGCGTCTCGAGCTTAGACGCCCCGGCATAGACAATGACACGCGGCGCCTTGCGGGCAAGGTCCGGAAACTGGTCCAGGCGCTTGGCCAGCAACAGGCCGCCCAGGCGTCGGATGGCGAAACCGTCGGTCTCGCGATCGATCAGGCGTTCGCTGCGCAAGCGGTCAAGCACGCCTTCGCGCGTCGTTGGGTAGGGCTGCCGAAGAAGCTCGAAGAAGGTCTGCGTGTCGAGAAGATCGATGACCGCCTGGGGATCGAGCCCCCGTAGCGCAGGCTCCTCCACCCAGTCGGGCTGCCCTTCGGCGAAGATCGCTCGTAGCCGGTCTTCTGACATCGGCCGCAGGCTCTCGCCAGACCGCATGAGGTACTTGCCATCCAGATGGTAGGCGGTTCCCCTCGGGCGGCCGGGAATCGTGAAGACCACCACGCGACCATCGGGGTGGTCGACGGCGTCGATGTCGACCCGGAAGCCCACCGCCAGGAACAGCTTGTCGGCGGTGTCGACGATGTTGGGAAACGCGTTGCTGCCCACCACGGCCCGCGGCGCCTTGTCGGAAACGCCCAGGACAAGATGTCCGCCGCCTTCGTTGGCGATGGCGACGCAATAGGCGTTCAGCTTATCAATCGCGTAGCCGGTTTTGGCCTCCTTGAACTCCAGCGCCTGGTGCTCCGACGGCTCCTGACGCCAAAGATCAATCTGCGAGGGGGAAATCGCCATTCGGGGCCTTAGCTGGGCAGAATCGAACTTGCTCCTGTCCGAGACAATAGCTTGGTTGCCGCAGGCGGGGGAACCGCTCGTTCCAACCCACACAAGACGAAATAAGCAAAGGTGTTCGGGTTAAATTCGCTAGGCAGCAAATCGCGCCCATCCAACGACTATAGGTTGGCGGCTGTCCCAAGCAGGCCTAGGGGCGGCCCTTGTCGAAGCCGTGATCGAAGACGATGTCTCGGGTGACCAGAATGGTCAGGGGCAGGCCCGGACGCAGCGTCAGGGTCGGCTTGACGTCCAGTTGCTGGCGGACAACCTGCTGGCCGGTCTGATTGATCGTTTCCTGGACGCCTCGGCGCAGGGCGCGCGCCATGTCGCCATCGTCGTCGGATCCCAGTTCGGCGCCGACGCTCAGAGTGCTCGAGAGCAGCGCGGCCTTGGCCATGGCGCCCCAATGGGCGTCGACCCGGTCGGTGAGGCCTGAACGCCCCAGACTGTCACCGCCCGCCAGGCGATCGAGCTGCAGGGATCGCCCGTCCGGAAAGATCACGCGGTCCCAGACCAGACGCACGCGCCGCTGCCCGAAAGCGACCTCGGCATCGTAGGCTCCTATCAGGCGCGAGCCTTGAGGGATCAGCAGGGTCCGGCCCATCAGGCTGTCATAGACGTTCCGCGTCACCTGCGCCGACACCGGACCTGGGATGTCGGAGTTGACCGCCGTCATCAGCGCCGCGGTGATGACGGTCTGGGCCTGCAGGATGAGCCGGCCTGGGGCGGGTGCCGGGATGTAGGCGCTCGTGGTCGGCGGCGCATTGGCCGGATCGCCGAAATCGCGCTTGGGCGGTGAGGCGGGCGCCGATGGGGCGGCAAGGATCGCGTTTGCGGACGCCAGCAACGGATCTTCGGACCGGCCAGCGGTCTCAGAGGGCGACGAAGCGGCGCCGGTGGGACGCGTGCTCGACAGGAAGAGGCTGCTGGTCCGCGCCGACTCGACGGCGCGGCGCCGGGCGTCGACCTGCGGATCGGGCCTGGCCGCGTCGGGGCCCATGGCGGGCGGTTGGACCTGCGCGCCGCGCGCCTGGGCGGCGACGATCGGCCGGCCGAGGTCACCGGGCAGGGGTGGCCCAAGCTGGGGAACCTCGGCATAGGTCTTGGGACCATCGGCCAGGACCGCCGGCGGCGTGCGCGTGTCCGGATCGACGGCCTTCATCTCGACGGGCTTGGGCGAACGGCTTTGCAGGGCCAGGGTCATCGCCGCGCCGATGGCCACGGCGCCGAGGCCGCCCAACGCCAGGATGACGGGGCGCGAAAGACGCGCGACGCGCGGGGGCGAAGCGCGAAGGCGAACTGTCTCGCGGTTTTCGCTGTCGGAATCTGGCGGGCTCATCGCGTCGCCGCTCCGGACCGTTCGACCCGAACACGCCGGGTTTTGCGCTTGTCGCCCAGGCGCAGCTCGGCTCGGTCGATCAAGCGATCGACAATCATGCGGCGGCCTTCGAGCCGGTAGTTGACGAGTTCGGCCCGACCGGCGTCGTCGAGAAGGAACAGAGGTGGCAGCTCGCCGGTCGCGACGCTGGCCGAAAACACCAGATAGGTCTTGGCGCCATCGTCGAAGACTTGCTGCGGCCGCCAGCTCACGCTTGAGCCCGAGATCCGATAGTCGAAGTTGAGCGCCGCGAGGGCGAGAGCGGTTGGCGGCGGTTCGGACGTTGGCGGCGGGCTGTTCACCGGCTTGGAGACAGCGATCAACGCATCCTTAGGATAGGACCACGCCACCGAGGCCATGTAGGTCTGGGCGCTGGCGCGTAGCTCCAGATAGTAGGTCCGGCGATCTGTGTTGATCACAAGATTGGTCGCCAGCCCCGGCAGGCTGGGCTTGACCAGGACATGCACGCGCCGGCGATCGCCCTGGCCGCTTTCGGTGTCGCCGATGATCCACCGGACCGTATCGCCGGCGGCGATCGGCCCCGGCCCCGTCAGCTGCTCGCCGGGCTCCAGTACGAGATCGGTCACCCGGCCGGGGGCGGCATAGACCTGGTAGAGGCCGCCATCAGCCCATGCGTACTTCTGCACCGCGCCCTGGAAGGTCTCCAGCTGCGGTTGGACCCGGGCGGCGGCGTTGGCCGCGACGACCGGCCCCAGCGGCCCCTTCGGGGTGGCGGCAGCGCTCGGCGTCGCACTGGCCGCCGACAGAAGCAGCGCGGCGGCGAGCGCGCCGCGGGCGGATGGGCTCATGGCGTCATCTCCTTGGACCAGTCGATCGCGTCGACGTAGATGTGCAGGGGGTTCTTTTTCAGCTGGTCGACCTTGGTGGTCGGTCGATCGACCAGGGTCAGCATGGCCGACCAGCGTTCCGCGCCCGCGACGGCGCCGTTCTGATAGCGCCGTTCGATCCAGGTGATCCGGAAGCTGGTCGGCGAAGCGCGCAGGACCGACAGGACGTCGACCGACACCTGTTCCTTGCCGACGCGCTGGCGCGGATCGTTGGCCTGAGCGTACGCGCTGAGGGCGGCCGCCCCTTTGTCGGTGGTGAAGTCATAGGCCGACAGCCAGTTGCGCGTGACGATCACCGGGTCCGAAGACACCGAGCGAACCTCCTCGATGAAGCGCTGCAGGCGGGCGGCGATCAGGAAGTCAGACGGCTTGAAATCGGCCACCGCGGGCGCGACCGTGCGGGCCTCGCCAAAGCGATCGACCTCGACCACCCAGGGCACGACCTGGCCCCGCGCCGACTGCCAGATGAGGGCGCCGACGAGCGCCACGATCGCGCCGCCTTGGACCAGCGCCACGCTCCACGCCCGACGCCCGGTGACGGCCAGACGGCCTTCCCGATCATCCCAGGCTTGCCTTGCGCGCCGGTAGGGCGTGTCGGGCTCGGGGGTGACGCCGTAACGGATCTCCGGTCGCTTGAACATCTCAATCCTCCGATAGATCGACCGAGGCGCCGCCGCCGCCTTGGCTCGACGAGAGCGCGTGGCCGGCGGCCGAGGCGCCGTGGGCCAGGGTCTGTTCCTGCTTCATGCGCCGGGCCCATGCCGGCGCGCCGCCCTCCGGGCTCGGGCTCGGGCTCGCGGGCGCCGATGTGGAGTTGGCTTGTTGCTGACGCGCGGATTCGAACGTCTGGCCCATCGATTGGGCGGCGCGGCGCAGCGGGCTCGCGGCCGCCCCGCCGGCGGCCTTGGCCACGCCCCACGCGCCTCCGTTTTGAGCGGCCCCCACCGTGGCGCCGGCCAGGCCCGCGGCCCCTTGGCCGACACCCATGAGGCCCTTGCCGACACCGGCGGCGAAGCCCGCGGCGTTGCCGACCGCCAAGCCCGCGAGCGCGCCGCCCGCCGCCAGGGCGCCGCCGGCAGCGGCGGTCGCGCCGACCGCGGCGCCGCCGGAGAGCTGCGGCCCGCCGGACACCAGGCCGCCGGCGATGCCGGGCGCGAAAAGGCCCAGGCCCAGCAGGCAGAGCGAGGCGAGCACGACGCTCAGCGCTTCCTGGATCGTCGGCTGATCGCCTGCGAACCCGGCGGTGAACTGTTCGAACAGGGTCGAGCCGATCCCGACCACCACGGCCAGGACCATCACCTTGACGCCGGACGACACGACGTTACCCAACACCCGCTCGGCGAGGAACGCGGTCTTGCCGAACAGGCCCCAGGGCATCAGCACGAAGCCGCACAGCGTCGTCAGCTTGAACTCGATCAGCGTCACGAAGAGCTGCACCGCCAGGACGAAGAAGCTCAAGACCACGATCAGCCAGGCGATCAGCAGGACGGCGATCTGAATGAAGTTCTCGAAGAAGGCGACATAGCCCATCAGGCCCGAGATGCTCTCGAGCAAGGGTTGACCGGCGTCGATGCCGGCTTGGCCGACCCGACCTGGACGCAGCAGGTCCTCGACCGTGAAGCCGGTGCCGGACGCCTTCAGGCCCAGTCCCGCGAAGCTTTCGAAGATGATCCGGGCCAACATGTTCCAGTTGCCGATCAGGTAGGCGAAGGCGCCGATGAAGAGCGTCTTGCGGATCAGCCGCGCCAGGACGTCCTCGCCCTCGCCCAGGCTCCAGAAGAGCGCGGCCAGCGTGACGTCGATGACGATCAGGGTCGTGGCGATGAACGCCACCTCGCCCCCGAGCAGGCCAAACCCGGAGTCGATGTAGGACGTGAAGACGCCCAGGAAGCGGTCGACGACGCCGGGCCCCTCCATCTCAGCGTTCCGTCTTGGCGGAGGCGCCCAGGAACCGGGCGCGCGCATCGGCCCAAGCCTTCAGGCAGTCGGCGTCCTGCGCTCCGGCCGCGCCGAGCGCTTGGCATCGCGCCAGCCGCGCATCGGCGGACCGGGGCTTGACCGGCGAAACCGCGGCGGCGGCAGGCAGACTCGGGGCGGGACGCCGCGCCTGAACGATGGCGATCAAGATGACGAGCGCGGCGAAAGCCACGGCCGCCAAGCGAAAGCCCAGGCGCGCGCTCATGGACGATTGAACATCTTGGCCGACCCGGGCTGATAGGCCGCGCCAGGGCTCAGGAACCGTCGCAGCTGTTCGCGCGCCTGATCCTGCGCGGCCGCGCGCTGGGCCGCTTCCAGGGTCTGAGCGCGACCCTGCGCGGCCATCAGCGTCAGCAGGTCGGAGAGCTGCTGCGACTGCAGGGCGAGAAGCTGGTTGCCCGCTTGGGCGGCCTGCAGAGCCCCAGTCGCCGATTGGCTGGCGTTGACGAGCTGACCCATCTCGGCGCGGGCGTCGTCGAGATTGCCGACCACGCCAGCCTGAACCTTCAGCGCGTCCTGGAACGCCGCCACGCTGTTGGACCAGCGGGTGCGCGCGTCGGCGACCAGGCCCTGGTCGGTGGCCGTCATCTCGATCGGCCGGTAGGCGCCCTGAAAGGCGGCGTCGATATCGGCCACACGCAGGGCCAGGCCCTTGGCCTGACTGATCAGCGCCTTGGTCTGCGCCAGCTGGCCCTGCAGGGTTTGAAGCGCCGAATAGGGCAACCTCGTCAGATTGCGCGCCTCGTTGACCAGCGACATCGCCTGGTTTTGCAGCGAGGTGATCTGGTTGTTGATCTGCTGCAGGGCTCGGGTCGCCGTCAGCAGGTTCTGGGCGTAGTTGGTGGGGTCGAACACGGTGAACTGGGCGTGCGCCGACGAGGCGGCCAGCAAGGCCGGCACGCTCGCCAACAGACGCCGACGCGACTGTCGAAAGCTCATCTCAGGGCTCCAGGTCGAGGGTGGAAAGAAGATCAGCGGCCCATTCCAGGCCCCGTTCAGCCAGCCAGGCCGCGGCGAAACCGTCCGGGGCCCCGCCCAACACCCGGCTGATCGCCGCCTGATCGGCCTTCGAGGACGCCGCGGCGAAGGCCAGCGCCACCTCGCCCAGGCCCAGATCGAACAGGCGATCGCCGGCGGGCGACTGACAGTAGTAGTCGCGCTTGGGCGCGGCCCGGGCCAGGATCTCGGTCTGGCGGGCATTGAGGCCAAACCCCGCATAGATCGCCGCGATCTGAGGTTCGAGCGCGCGCGCATTGGGAAGGAAGAGCCGCGTGGGACAGCTTTCGATGATCGCCGGGGCGATCGGGCTGTCCTTGATGTCGGCGAGCGACTGGGTGGCGAAGACGACGCTGGCGTTGCGCTTGCGCAGGGTCTTGAGCCATTCGCGCAGCTGTCCGGCGAATTGGGGATCGTCGAGCGCCAGCCAGCCCTCGTCGACGATGACCAGGGTGGGTCGGCCATCAAGCCGTCGCTCGATGCGATGGAAGAGATAGGCCAGGACCGCGCCGGCGCCGGGCATGCCCATCAGGGTCTCGGTCTCGAAGGTTTCGACGGCGGCGGCCGTCAGATCCTCGTGCTCGGCGTCGAGCAGCCGTCCCGCCGGGCCGCCGACCCCATAGGGCGCCAGAGCCAGCTTCAGGCCGGCGTCCTGCAAGAGCGCGATCAAGCCCGTGAGCGTGCGTTGCTCGATCGGGGCGGTGGCCAGGGCGCCCAGGGCCGACCACAGGCGATCCCGGCTCTCGGGCGTCAGCGGCGCGCCGTCGCGCGCCAGAAGCGCGGCCAGCCATTCGGCCGCCCAGGTTTTTTCCGAGGCCTGGTCGATCCGGGCCAGGGGCTGCAGCGAGGGCGCGTCGGCGCCGCCCAGGTCATGGAAGACGCCGCCCATGGCCAGCGTGGCCGCGCGGATGGAGCCCCCAAAATCGAAGGCGAAGATCTGCGCCTGCCGGTATCGCCGGAAGGACAGCGCCATCATCGCCAACAGCACCGACTTGCCCGCGCCCGTCGGGCCGACCACCAGCGTGTGGCCAACGTCGCCGACATGCAGCGAGAAGCGAAACGGCGTGGAGCCGGCCGTACGCGCCTGGAACAACGGCGGCGCGGCCAGATGCGCGTCCTGTTGCGGCCCCGCCCATACCGCCGAGAGCGGCATCATGTGGGCCAGGTTGACCGTCGAGATCGGGGGCTGCCGGACATTGGCGTAGACGTGCCCCGGCAGGCCGCCCAACCAGGCCTCCACGGCGTTCACCGTTTCGGTGATCACCGTGAAATCGCGGCCCTGGATGGTCTTCTCCACGAGCCTCAGCTTTTCGGCGGCCAGGCGCGGGTCGCTGTCCCAGACCACGACGCTGGCCGTGACGAAGGCCTGGGCCACGTCGTCCGAGCCGAGATCCTGCAGCGCCGCGTCAGCGTCGGCGGCCTTGTTGGCCGCGTCGGAGTCCACGAGGCTGGCGGCCTCGTTGGTCATGACCTCCTTGAGGATCGCGGCGATCGACTTGCGCTTGGCGAACCACTGACGCCGGATCCGGCTGAGCAGCTTGATCGCGTCGGTCTTGTCGAGCATCAGCGCGCGGGTCGACCAGCGATAGGAGAAGGCCAGGCGGTTGAGCTCGTCGAGGACGCCGGGGAAGGTCGCGGTGGGAAAGCCCACGACAGTCAGTACGCGCAGGTGCTGGTCGCCCAGGCGGGGCTCCAGGCCGCCTGCCAGCGGCTCGGTGGCCAGGAGGGCGTCCAGATGCATCGGCGTTTCCGGAACCCGCACGGTCTGACGCGCGGTCGACACCGAACCGTGCAGGAAGGACAGGGTCTCGCCGTCGTCGAGCCAGGCCGCCTCCGGCATGAAAGTCTCGACCAGCTGCAGGACCCGATCGGTGCGCTGCACGAAGCTCGCCGTCTGTTCCCACGGATCCAAACTCCGGCCAGCGCGTCCCTCGATCATCAGACCGGTTACGCGTGCGGCGTCTTCGCCCGGAGGGCGCCAGACGAAGGTGAGGAAGTAGCGGCTCTCGAAATGCGCCCCGGCTTCTGCGAATTGTTCACGGCGTTCCAGATCGACCAGAGCCGAGGCGGCGTCGGGGAAGCGCCCGGTCGGATAGCCTGGCGCGGCGTCGCGACGGGCTTCGACGAACAGCGCCCAGCCTGACCCCAGGCGGCGCAAGGCGTTGTTGAGGCGCGCGGTCGTCGCCACGAGTTCGGCCGGCGTCGCGCTGTCGAGATCCGGCCCCCGAAAACGCGCGGTGCGCTGCAGACTGCCATCCTTGTTGAGGACGACGCCCTGGGCGACGAGCGCGGCCCAGGGCAGAAAGTCGGCCAGACGGGGCGTCGGATCGCCATAGGCCCTGAGCGACATCATCGGCTTCAGGTCCGCAGATAGGCCGGGTAGCGCAGGTGGCGGCGCCCGACCTCGACGAACTGGGGATCGAACCGCGCGGCCCACACCGCCAGGGCGTGACCGACCAACCAGATCGCCAGCCCCACCAGCCACAGCCGCAGGCCCAGCCCAATGGCAGCGGCCAAGGTGCCGTTCGCGATGGCCACCGTGCGCGGCGCGCCACCCAGCAGCATGGGCTCGACGAGAGCGCGGTGGACCACGGCGAAGTAGCCCGGCGGAAGCTCCTGACCGATCATGCGACCAGGACCGTGTCGATCGGGATCAGGGCCCCGCCGCCGAACTGAAAGAACGACAGGAAGAAGCTGGACGCGGCGAAGGCGATCGATAGGCCAAAGACGATCTGGATCAGGCGCCGGAAGCCGCCGGAGGTCTCACCGAAGGCCAGGGACAGGCCTGTGACGATGATCACGATGACGGCCACGATCTTGGCGACCGGTCCCTCGATCGACTCCAGGATCGACTGCAGCGGAGCCTCCCAGGGCATCGAGGACCCCGCCGCCCGCGCCGCGCCGCCGTGGGCCAGGCCAGCGATGGCGATGACCGCGCAGCCGACCTGGGCGACCAGGCGCGGGGGCGTGCGCTTGAGCGAGCGGCGCGCGGCCGCGGACGTCGTCGTCATTGAACTTCTCCGAGCGGGGTGAGGCGGTAGTCGCCGGCGTCCAAACCTTGGACGGCCGCGAGTTCGGTGAGCCGGCGCGCCGCGCCACGGCCGGTGAGAACGGCCACGACATCGACCGTCTCGGCGATGAGGGCGCGGGGGACGGAAACGGTGGCTTCCTGGATGAGCTGTTCGACGCGGCGCAGGGCGCCCAGCGCGGCGCCGGCATGGACCGTGGCCACGCCGCCCGGATGACCGGTGCCCCAGGCCTTGATCAGGTCCAGCGCTTCGGCCCCGCGCACCTCGCCGATGACGATGCGGTCGGGACGCAGGCGCAAAGTCGATCGCAGCAGCTCGGTCAAGGTGACGACCCCTTCCTTGCTGCGGAGCGCGACGGTGTTGCGCGCCGGGCAGCGCAGCTCCACCGTGTCCTCGATCACCACGATCCGCTCGTCATGGCCGGCCAGTTCCGCGAGCAAGGCGTTGGCCAGGGTGGTCTTGCCGCTGGCGGTCGCGCCGGCGACGAGGATGTTGCGGCGATCGGCGACCGCCGCCGCCAGCCATCCGGCCTGCTGAGCGCTCATCACGCCCTGATCGACGTAGTCGGCGAGGCTGATGGCCCGGATGGCGGGCTTGCGTATGGCGAAGGCGGGCGCGGCGACCACGGGCGGCAGGAGCCCTTCGAACCGCTCGCCGGTTTCCGGCAGTTCGGCCGACACCCGGGGGCTCTGGGCGTGTGCCTCGGCGCCGACATGATGGGCCACGAGACGAATGATGCGCTCGCCTTCGGCGGCGCCGAGCCGATGGCCGGTCTCGCAAAGCCCCTCGCCCAGGCGGTCAAGCCACAGGCGGCCATCGGGATTGAGCATCACCTCGACGACGTCTTGTTCGTTCAGCCAGGCGCAGACCTGCGGACCAAGCGCGGTTCGCAGCATTCGATTGCTGCGGGCGATGGGATCGCTGACGGGGGCGGCTGCCGACACGAACAAGGCCTCTTGAAGCCCGAGGGGTCGGGCGCGAGGCCACCTAGAAAGGACCAGGAGAGACGGGCGGCAACAAGCATCGATGGCGCGTCGCGCTCTGGAGGGCAAAGACAGGCGCTGGCGTAAATCGCGCCTGGCCCGCCATCGCGCGTCCAGCCCGATGGCGTGACCAACGGACAGCCCTGCCTAGGCGCCGAGGGGCGGCTCGCGCGGATCGGCCGCCAGGGCCGCGATGTCCTGAGACAGGGTCTTTCCCTTGGCCAAGCGCCGCCCCAGGCTCGTCAGGAAGCTTTCGTAGCGCTCGCGGCCCTTGGCCTGTTGAGCGGGAAGCGCCGCCTCGGGCAGGGGTAACGTGTTGGCCAGCCAGAAGCGCACGAAGAGACCCATCGCTTCCAACGCCACGCCCACGACATGCTCTATGCGATCGGCTTGGCGCGACAGGCGGTCAAGGCGCCGACTAAGCGCGGCCTCCAGCTGCTCGGCGCTGTCGGACGACAGGAAGCTCTCCAGCGCCGCCTCGACGACCATGGCTTGGGAGATCCGCTTGCGCAGCGCGTACTCGGCCAGCCGCGCGGCGAGCGGGGGTGGAAGGCGGAAGGTGTGTTTGCCACGCATGATCAGAGCTCCACGCCGTCGTCCGGATCCATGGACGCCTGGCGCGCGACGCGGGCCATGCGGCGATCCAACCGGCCGGCGAGGTCGGCCTGGAGGTCGTCTTCGACCTTGAGATCGTCGAACGCGAACTCATCGATGGGCCTGGACGGCGTCGGGACATCGAGGCTGGGTTCCAGTGTCCGCGGTTCGGGGCCTTCCCCTTCCAAAGCGGCCGCGTCCGGGCGCGAAGGCGGCGCCGTCGAGACTGGGGCGGCGACCAGACGAGCCGTCCAGTCGTCGGCCTTGTTCTTGCGATCGTGGACCAGCTGCGGCGGGGGCAGGATACGGGCGATTAGCCGGGGGTCCTGGAAGTAGCGGACCTTGCGCGCGCGGATCGGCGACAGGCCAGCCAGCATCACGATCTCATCATCCGGCGGCAGCTGCATCACCTCGCCTGGCGTCAGAAGGGGACGAGGCGACTCGGCCTTGGAAACCATCAGATGTCCGAGCCACGGTGACAGCCGATGGCCCGCGTAGTTGCGCATCGCCCGCTCTTCCGTCGCCGTGCCCAGGGCGTCGGAGATTCGTTTGGCCGTGCGTTCGTCGTTCGTGGCGAACGACACCCTGACGTGACAGTTGTCGAGAATGGCGTTGTTGGGCCCGTAGGCCCGTTCGATCTGGTTGAGGGATTGGGTGATCAGGAAGGCGCGGACGCCGTAACCGGCCATGAAGGCCAGCGTGCTCTCCAGGAAGTCGAGGCGGCCGAGCACCGGAAGCTCGTCGAGCATCAGCAGGAGCTTTTGCCGCGCCTCAACCCCTTCGAGGGTTTCGGTCAGGCGGCGGACGATCTGGTTGAGGATCAGCCGGATAAGGGGCTTGGTGCGGCTCACGTCGGAAGGCGGCACGACCAGGTAGAGGCTGCAGGCGCTGGAGACCAGGTCGGCGATCCGCCAGTCGCAGCGCGAGGTCACCTTGGCGACGACCGGGTCCCGATAAAGACCCAGGAAGGTCATGGCGGTGGACAGGACGCCCGATCGCTCGTTGTCGCTTTTATTGAGCAGCTCGCGCGCCGCGCTGGCGACGACCGGATGGACGCCGGCTTCCCCCAGATGCGCCGTGCGCATCATCACCGAGAGCGTCTGCTCGATCGTGCGGTTCGGGTCGCTCAGAAAAGTGGCGACGCCGGCAAGGGTCTTTTCCGGCTCGGCATAGAGGACGTGTAGGATCGCGCCGACGAGAAGGGCGTGGCTGGTCTTTTCCCAATGGCTACGCTTGTCGAGGCTGCCCTCCGGATCGACCAGGATGTCGGCGATGTTCTGCACATCGCGCACCTCGCTCTCGCCCGGCCGGACCTCGAGCAAGGGGTTGTAGGCGCTCGCGTCAGGATTGGTCGGGTCGAACAGCAGAACCCGGCCAAGCTTGGCGCGGAATCCGGCCGTCAGGGTCCAGTTCTCCCCCTTGATGTCGTGAATGATCGTCGAGCCTGGCCAGGTCAGCAGGGTCGGTACGACCAGGCCGACGCCCTTGCCCGATCGTGTGGGCGCGAAACCCAGAACATGTTCAGGGCCCTCGTGGCGGAGATAGTCCTCGCCGTGGCGCCCGAGGACCACGCCGGCCTCGCCGAGCAAGCCGGCCTTGCGGATTTCCGGCGCCGTGGCCCACCGCGCCGAGCCGAAGGTGTCGGCGATGCCGCGATCACGGGCGCGCATCACCGACAGCCCGATCGCCGCCGCAGCCGAGATCAGCCCGCCCGACGCCGCGATGACCGCGCCGCGCAAAAAGACTTTCGGGGCGTAGGCGTCGTAGGCGAACCACCACCAGAAGAAGGCGACCGGGGCGTAGATTGGCTGGTCACCCAGATAGAACCAGGCGGGACCGAGGCCGGGCTGATAACCCAGAGCCGCCGCCGTCCACTGCGTCGCCGTCCAGACCGCGCCAAGCGCAATGGCCGACACGATAAGAAGGGGCAACCAGAGTATTCGCGCGCCTTGCATCGCACAGGATAAGGTGGAGGCGAGCGGCCGCAGGCTAGGCCTAGATCGCGGCCTTCGCAGCGTGGCGTGCAAAGACAGGCGGTAGCGTAAGGCGCGTAAGCGCGCAAAGCTGGAAACCGCGCCAAGGTCGGGGAGCCCAGCGGCATGTCCAAGCGCTCGCGCCAAAACCCTGGGGGCCCAGCACGGCTTATCCACCTCCCCGACTTGCCGCTCAGAGCTTGAACCTGCCGTTTGGTATCGATATCGATTTTGGGCGCCGGCCGCGTGGGCCGGTTAACACCAGGGCCCCGCCATGGCGCTGCCCGAGGCCAAAGCGCTTCGCTAGCTTTATGAGTCGATGGGGCTCTCGCCGTGGCTCGGCAACGACAAGGCCGATGGCTCCCATGAGACGCCGTACGGCAACAACTACTACCTCTTCACGCGCAAGGGCCTGTCGAAAGAGCTCGGCTACGTCGGCAGCTATGGCGAGACCATCATGCCGTTCGCTCTGGATATGGCCGAGCTGTCCGGCGACGAGAAAATCCGTCAGCAGCTGATCAAGATTCAGAACACGCGCTTCACCTTCCGCTATCCCTCGATGGATCCGGACGGCTACCGGCAGATGAAGCCCGGACGGCAAGATCTGGATCGACCGTATCGGGGAGGGGCGGTCGTGGACGGGCGAGCTGCTGGCGGCGGCCGACGCCGATCGCATCCTGCGGCTGCTGGCCGATCACGCGGGCGAAGTGGTCACCCGCGACCGCCCGCGGGTTAGCGCCACCCTTCCGGAGACTGGCGAGCGCTTCCAGGGCGCCTTCATGCCGGTCGTGGCGCGGCCGGCCTTCTCCATTCGTAAGCGGCCGGAGGTGGTGTTCCCCTTGGGGGACTATGTCGACGGCGGCATGATGAGCGAGGCTCAGGCGGACACGATCCGGGCCGCCGCCGAGGTGCGCCAGAACCTGCTGATCGTGGGCGGTACGGGCTCGGGCAAAAAGACCCTGGCCAATGCAGTCCTGGCCGAGCCGGCCTTCGCCGGCGACCGGGTGGCGCTGATCGAGGACAACGCTGAGCTGCAATGCTCGGCGGCAGACCAGATCCAGATGCTGACCAAGCGGACCGAGCCGGCCGTGACCATGACCGACCTAGTGCGCGATACGCTGCGCTTGCGGCCGGACCGCATTGTGATCGGCGAGGTTCGCGACGGCTCGGCGCTGGACCTCCTGAAAGCATGGAACACCGGTCACCCGGGCGGGCTGGCGACGTTGCACGCCAATAGCGCCGCGGAGGGCCTGAGCCGCCTTGAGGACCTCATCGGCGAGGTGACGCAGCACATCCCGCACCGGGCCATCGGCCAAGCGATTGACCTGGTCATCCACATTGCGCGAACGCCGGGCGGCCGGCGGCCGGCGGCCGGCGGGTGTCGGAGTTGATGCGAGTGACCGGCTGGGGAGAGGACGGCTACATCGTCCAGCCGGCTTAGGTTCAAGGCGAGAAGCGGGCGGCCACGTCCTGGTGAGCGGCGGCGATCTCCGCGCGCGACGCCTTGGTGACGCCAGCTTCCTCGGCGAAGCGCGCCCAGTCCGCCAGGGCGGCGCGGACCTCGTCGATGATGGTGTCGATCAACCGATCGGGCAGGCCATGGCGCCGTCCGAGGCTGCGCACCTGCTCGCGGCTCGGGTTTTTGCCTTCGCCCTCGACGTCGAGATAGTGCTCGCCGCCCGGCCCTGACGAATAGGTCAGGTCGTAGGCTGGGGCGAGCCGCCACCCGCCGGCTTCGTCCATCAGGTAGCTGTGCTGGCGCGTGTGATCGTCGCGATTGCTGGCCAGCACATTGAAGACCATGCGCCGGAAGGCGGCGTGCAGGTCGTCAGCGTGGCGGGTGATGGCCAGGGTCGCGCGCAGGAAGAGATCGTAGCTTGCGGGCGTGCGCCACGGCGACTCGACCGCGCCGCTGAGCGAGACCATGTGCAGGCGCCGACCCGGCTCTGGCCGATCGAACCGGCGGGTGGCGAAATAGCCGGGCCCCGTCTTTGATGGCAGCAGGCGATAGGGGGCCATGGCCAGACCGGCGGCCACGGCCATGGCCGCGTAGGCCGCTTCGATGGGGCCGATGTCGGGCGGATCATTGGTCGCGGCGAACTTGACGATCCAGGCCTCGTGGCCGGCGGCCGTCTCGCCTTCGGAGACCGAGACCCGTCCTTCGGCGTCGAACCCGACGTGAACCTTGGGCCGCGCGCCGCCCGAGCCGCCCGCCAGGGTGGCCAGGGTGTCGGCGAGCGCGCCCTCGTGGCCGGTCAGGATCGCCGTCGACTCGGCGGCCAGGGCGTCGAGGTCGAGGCTTTCGACTTCCGGCGGCGGCGCGGTCGCCGGGCGGTAGGTGAGGGCGCCGCGGCCGTGGTCGCCGACCAGGGCCAGGCGATCCAGGGCGCTCAGCGTCTCGATGACGACCCCGAGCTTGCTCAAGCGTCGCCGCATGACCAGGAAGCCCCAGCCTTCGGGCAGGCTGTCAGCGAGAAAGCCGTGCAGACCTTCAAACTCCCGGCCGCGCGCGGGATGCAGGCCAGGTTCCGGTGGATAGAGCAGGGCCGAAACGGGGAGTGGCGCGGCGATCAGCTCCGGCGACCATTCCAGCTGCGCCAGGCCGCTGGCCATGGCCAGCCGGCCGACGGGGAGAGAGGGCTGGTCCTCGCCAAAGGTCAGGTTGGCGGCCAGCGGGGTTCCGGGCGCCAGCTTCATGGGCGGAGCGCCTTCGCAGATCGTGACCTGGGCGCTCGCACACGCGCCGGCCGTGTCGCGGCGCCGGCCGCCTGCTGCGCCAGGAGCGCATCGAGGCTGCTGGCCGCGGGGAGGGGGAACAGCGCGCCCAGCGCATCCTCGCAGCGCAGGGCGACAGCGGCCTTGACCATGTCCTCCAGCGAGGCTTGACCTTCGGTCTCCAAACGCCGCCAAGTCCGGTAGGCGACGCCGGCCCGCTGAGCCGCCTCCAGCTGTGGCCAGCCCAAGGCGACCCGACGCGCTTTGATGCGCCCAGCGAGGTCTTGCAGGATTTCGGAGGGCGTTTTTAGCACTGTCCATATATGGCCAGTTGTCGGGTAGTTTGCAAGATAATTGTCCAATTTGTGCCGTTGCAGAGAGTATGGCGAGCGTAGGTCGACGGAGAGCGGCGGGCGGGCGTGCTCGGTCCCGCCGCGTGCCGCGGCTCCTACGGGTCCGCCCCTGCGGGCGCCTTTGGGCGCCGCCCGCCGCTCGACGGCGCGTCCCGCCGCGCGCGATGCGCGGGCTCCTTGCAGCCTTCACTTTTCCCTGGCGCGGATCGCTCGTGGCGCTCCGCGATGGTCTAAGGTCGCGGGCGCCACGCCCCCAGCGCGCCGCCTCGGGCGGATCGAACTGCCGGCGCCGGCGGCCGAGCGCGAGCGGGCGTCGAGGTGGCCGGCGAGCTGATAGGGGCGGTAGAGATCGCCCGCCTGGGCCACGAGCAGGTGGTGGACGATCTCAGGATCGGAGAGGGGCCGGCCATAGGGCGAGCCCGGCCGGCCCTCCTTGCGGTGGCCAAGCGCCGGTCGCCGGGCCTGACCGACGCCAGCCTGACCCTCGAGGACCTTCGCGCCGTTGTGGTGGCGGTCGAGCCCCATGGCCGGCACGTCGAGCCGCCCTCGTAGGAGAACTTCAGACCGCACATGGCCTTGACCGCGTGCCGGACGGTGGCGAGCACGGTCTCGTCCCCGCGAGCCGGAGGAAATCGTCGCCACCACCTTCACGGTGAAGGCCGCCGACGAGCTCATCGAGCGATCGCGCGCCCATCTGTTCAAGTCGGGCCGCGCCGATAAGGCCGCGCGTCTCCTCGGCGCCCGGTTCGGCACGGTCAACTCGATCTGCGGTCAGATCGTTGGCGAGCACGCCATCGATCTTGGCCGATCCCCCCGCGCCGAGGTCATTCCGGAAGACGGCGTCTCGCGCCTCTTCGCCATCGCCGCCGATACCGCCATTGAGCGGCATGCGCCGGCGCTGAACGCTTTGGCCGATGCGATGGGCTTCTTCGAACCCAAACGCGCCGCCGACGCCGAGCGCTCGGATTGGCGCTCCACCGTGCGCCGCTTGATCGAACTGGCCAGGGCCAACGGCTTGGGGGCCGCCGGCCTGGCCCATTCCGCCGATCGCTCGGTCGAAACCTTCCTGGCCCTGCTGCCGGAACCGAGCGTCAGCGCCGAAGCCCTCGACAAGGCGCTGCACGACGCCGTCGGGGCGGCCTTGGCCGTGTTTCCGGCCGAACTGGGCAATGACGGCAAGGCGGCGCTGAAGCTGCTGCGACCGATCCGTGCCGCGCCCCTGTCGGCCCTGCCCCTGCTGCTGGCCGTGGAGTCCGGTCCCGATCTCTTCCGAACCCTGGGCAATGTCACGGCCGATCTCGCCGTCGTGCGGATCGTCGGCCGGCCGCGGCCCGCCGACGAAACGGTCTCGAGCGGACCGGCGCCGGCGTGACGCGGTACGGGCCGGAACCGCCGCGCTGAACGGGCTTTTTCTGGGAGCGCGGCGACGCCTGCCGCGCCAGTCCTCAAGAAGCGTCATGGAAGATCATCACAACGCGTTCACCACCCCGCTGGAGGTGTCGGCCGTGGACGGCGAAGTCGCCATCACCGGACCCGACGGCCTTAGCGCCTCGTTCACGCGCGAAGCGGCCATCGCCTCGGCGCGGCGCCTCCTGGAGGCCGCTGGCGTCGAGGAGGCGGTGGAGACCTATCAAAAGCCGCTTGGCTGACCGGCGGCGGGCGCGTCTCATCGCGTCGCGCCCGTTGCCTCGAGCGCGAGCTGCCGTCTCCGCTCAGGCCGTGACGGCGGCGCGTGCCGCTACGCGGCCTTGTCGGCCGCGTAGCGGCACGCGTGGGCGCTTGACTTAATGGTGCGGTTGATCCGCGGGCGGCGGCGAGCTCCCGGCTGTCGGCGGTCCCACGGGCGTCCACGAGGCCGGCCGGCGTGAAGGTGCGCCAAGCCCACAGCCCTCCGGGGATCGGCTTGATCGAAAACCGAAGCATCGGCGCGTCGATCGCGGGCGACGTCAGCCCGGGGGCGGAGCCAAGGATCGGCAGAACGGCCGGCGCGCCGCTGGCGTGTTGGCGGGCTGGTCTCGCGCCCGTTTCGGCGTCCGGCGCCGCGTCCCGCACGCGCCGGCCTGGGCGCGTCCGAGGATCACGGCGCCTGAGCCGTCCAACGTTTCGAGGACCGGGTCGGGTGCGGCGCTCATTCGGCGGCGTAGACGAGCGGATGAACGTGGGCCCAGAGATGGGCGCGGTAGGTGTCGAAGCACTGCTCGCCGCAGATCAGGCGCATGACCGCGCCCTCGGCGATATAGCGGGCGCGGGAGGGACCCTCCGACACCAGCGGAACAGGGCCTCGGCGTTCCACGCCTTGGAGTGCTCGATGTCGAGCTGGGCGTGCAGGGCGAAATACTTGCGGGCCTCGGGGCCCACGCCGACGCGCTTGAGGCCCGCATCGACGCAGGCCACGCGGGTCGGGGCGGTCAGTTCGACCACGCCCAGGGCGCCGATCGACTGCCACACATAGCGCCTGGTGGTGGCGAAGGCGGTCATGACATTTGCCAGGCACAGCGACTGCCATAGCGTGCTGTCGATGGTCGGCGTCAGGCCCAGGGTTGCGGTCGTGCGCGACAGCATCGGTCCGTGCATGCCCTTGGCGCTGCCCCGGCCCATCTCGTCCCAATAGTTGCGAGCCAGCTCCAGCTTGGCGCGGTCGGGGACCTTGACCTGGGTCATGGCCACCAGATCGTCGAAGCCGGCCTCGCCGGCCGCCTCTTGCGTGAGGAACCACTTGAGGTCCTCCAGCGAGGCCTCGCCTTCCAGCCAGTCGAATAGCGGGTCCCACTGGCCGGGGCCATGGTCCTTCAGCGCCTCGAATCAGGCGATGAAGCCATCGGCGTCCTGGGGGACGTCCTCGACCAACGGCGCGACGTGGCGTCGGAACGCTTCGACAAATGCGCCCTCGATCCGCAGCATGCGGGTGTCTTGGTCGAGGTCCTCGCGCCAGCTTTCGGACGGCGCCGCCGGGGCCAAGCGGACATGGTTCCAGTGCGCCAGGCCGCGATGCAGAGCTTCGGCGTCGGGAAACTGCAGGCTGAAGGCGCCTAGCCGCGACAGGCGTTCGCCGCCGAACTGGCTGGCTGGCCTCATTTGCTAACAGGCGGCGGCGTTAATCTTTGCCGTCGGAACGCTCGCGCCGATCGGCGGTTGAATAAACGGTCAGCCTGGAGACTCCTGATGTCTGAAGAGACGCTTGCGCGCGCCCAGCAGAGCGACGCGCCTCTAACCGCCGCCGTCCACCAGAAGGATGTCGGCAAGGCCGTGGCCGAAGAGCGCGGCTGGCATGAGGCGGCCCTGGTGGGCCGCACGATCACCATCAATCGTCCGCGCGCCGAGCTCTATGCGTTCTGGCGCGATTTTCGGAACCTCGCCCTCTTCATGGAGAATGTCGAGAGCGTCACGCCGGGTGACGATCGTCGGTCCCATTGGGTGGTCAAGGCCCCCGCCGGCAAGACGGTCGAGTGGGACAGCGTCTTGACCGAGGAGGTCGAGAACGAGGTCCTGACCTGGGAGTCGGTCGAGGGCGGCGACATCAAGAATGCGGGCCGGATCGAGTTCAAGGACGCCCCGCCCGGACGCGGCACGGAGGTGACGGCCACCATCGTCTATGAGCCGCCCGGTGGCGATCTTGGCAAGTTGATCGCTAAGCTCTTCCAGAAGGAGCCGAAGATCCAGGCGCGGCGCGAGCTTCGCCGATTCAAGCAGCTGATGGAGACCGGCGAGATCTCCACGGCCAAGAGCCAGGCCGCCGCGCCGCAAGGCTGACCCTTTCCTCATCTCGAACACGGAGGAGCGCATGCGCGCCCTGACCTGGCACGGCAAACACGACGTCCGCATGGAGACCGTGCCGGACCCCAAGATCATCAATCCCCGCGATGCGATCATCAAGATCACCTCGACCGCCATCTGCGGTTCGGACCTGCACCTCTACGACAGCTTCATCCCGTCGATGGAGAAGGGCGACATCCTGGGTCACGAGTTTATGGGCGAGGTCGTCGAGACCGGTCCAGGCTCTACCCTGGTCAAGGGCCAGCGCGTCGTGGTTCCGTTTGTTATCGCCTGCGGCAAGTGCTTCCATTGCGAGAAGCAGCAGTTCTCCGGCTGCGAGAACTCCAACCCGGCCGAAACGCAGGACCTAGGCGAGATCGCCTACGGCACGCCGATGACCGGCCTCTTTGGCTATTCGCACATGACCGGCGGCTATGCTGGCGGCCAGGCCGAATATGTCCGCGTGCCCTATAGCGATGTGGGGCCGATCGTCATTCCCGATGGGCTGGAGGACGACAAGGTCCTCTTCCTCTCCGACATCCTGCCCACCGGCTGGATGGCGGCCGAGAACTGCCAGATCGAACCTGGCGACACGGTGGCGGTCTGGGGCTGCGGTCCGGTCGGCCTCTTTGCGATCCAGAGCGCCCTGATCCAGGGCGCTCACAAGGTGATCGCCATCGACCACCATCCCCACCGCCTGGAGCTGGCCGCCTCCATGGGCGCACAGGTGATCAACTATCATGACGTCAAGGTCCGCGAGGCCTTGATGGCCATGACCGGCGGCATCGGCCCCGACGCCTGCATCGACGCGGTCGGCATGGAGAGCCACGGCTTTTCGATCGACAACGTCGTCGACGCCGTCAAGGTCGCCACCCGCATCGGCACCGATCGCGCCCACGTCCTGCGCGAGGTCCTGATGGCCTGCCGCACAGGCGGCCGCGTCTCGATCCCCGGCGTCTATGGCGGCATGGGTGACAAGATCCCGATCGGCGCCCTGATGGAGAAGGGCCTGCAGATCCGCACCGGCCAGACCCACGTCCACAAGTACCTGCGCCCGCTGCTCGACCTGATCGGCGAGGGCGTGATCGACACCACCTTCCTGATCAGTCACCGGCTGCCGCTCGAAAGCGCGCCCGACGGCTACAAGATGTTCAAGGAAAACCAGAACGAGGTGACGAAGGTCGTTCTGAAACCCGGCTGGCAGAAGGAGGCCGCGTGATGATCGACGACATTCGCCCCCTGGCCGTGGTGACCGGCGCATCGTCGGGCATCGGTTACGAACTGGCGCGTCTGGCGGCCGAGGACGGTTACGACCTCCTCATCGCCGCCGACGAGCCGTCCATCGTCGAGGCCAAGGCGGGCCTGGAGCAGCATGGCGGGCGCGTCTATGCCCTGCAGGTGGATCTTTCGACGACCGACGGCGTCGATGAACTGCTGGACTTGATCGCAGAGCGCCCGGTCGACGCCCTGCTCGCCAATGCGGGGCGAGGTCTGGGCCATGGGTTCCTCGACCAGGATTGGGCGCAGGCGCGCTTTGTCATCGACACCAACATCACCGGCACGGTCTATCTCATCCAGCATGTGGCGCGCGGGATGCGCGATCGCGAGCGTGGCAAGATCCTGATCACCGGCTCGATCGCCGGCCTGATGCCGGGCTCGTTCCAGGCGGTCTACAACGGCAGCAAGGCCTTCCTCGACAGCTTCGCCTGGGCCTTGCGCAACGAGCTCAAGGACACCGGCGTCACCGTCAGCTGCCTGATGCCGGGGCCGACCGACACCGAGTTCTTCGAGCGCGCCGACATGCTCGACACCAAGGTCGGGGCCGACCCCAAGAAGGCCGATCCCGCCGACGTGGCCCTGACGGGCTGGCGCGCGATGCAGAAGGGCGAGGGCGACGTCGTCGCCGGCTTCAAGAACAAGCTGCAGGCGGCGATGGCGGCGGTGACGCCGCAGAGCGTGCTGGCCGAGCAGCATCGCAAGATGGCCGAGCCGGGCTCGGGAGAGTAGCCGCGGCTTGGGCGCCGGCGTCTGATCGCCGGCGCCGGCCGTTATTCGGGCTGGCGCGCGTCGTGCGTGGCCAGGAGCACGTCGAACAGGGCGATCGCGGCGGCCGCCACGCCCGCGATCGCCAGCAGCTTGCGATCGTTCTCCGGCTTGCGCGCGGCCAGGGCCAGGCCCGCCAGATCCATGGCGTCGCCGGCGACGCGGGCCCAGAGGAACGGGCCAAACCGCACCGGCGACAGCAGGGCCGCGCCGGCGGCCAGTTCGCGCGATGCGAAGGCGGCGATCGCCTCGGGCGCCATGCTATGGGCGCCCGCGAGGCGCGCAAACCGTCGAGGCGCTACCAGCGCCGCGGCGCCCAGGACGAGGCTTGCGACCCCCAAGGCGTATTTGACGGGAGCAAGTCGGATCATTGGGTGGGTCCTTTTCGAGGCCGTGAGTCCTTTCCTGGACTAAGTCGCCCGCGTCATCAGCGTTCCCGGGAGCAAAGCCCATCGGTCGGCGTTGGCTGGAGCAAGCGCCCGTTTCATCGCCGCGGCGCCGCCCGTCCACGACTGAAGTTTTTTGCATGAAGCCTTCTGAACCGGCGAAGATCGTCGCCGCGTCCACCGACCACGCACTCTGGCTGAGCTTCCTGGAATGGGTCGGTCGCCTGTCGGTCAAGCTGGTGATCGCCACCCTGATCCTGGTGGTCACCTTCTGGGTGGCGGGCCGTGTCTCGGCGGCGGTTCGGCGCGCGTTGGGCCGGGTTCATCGCAAGGATCCCGACACCACGCTGCAGAGCTTCGCCGCCTCGCTGGCGCGCTACGCCATCATCGCCATGGGGCTGGTGGCGGTGCTGCAGCAGCTGGGGGTGAAGACCGCCTCGATCCTGGCCGTCCTGGGCGCGGCGTCCCTGGCCATCGGCCTGGCGCTGCAAGGCGCCCTCTCGAACGTCGCCGCCGGCCTGATGATCCTGCTCTTCCGACCGTATCGGTCGGCGACGTGATCGAAAGCGCCACCCGTCAGGGCACGGTCAAGTCCTTGGACCTGCTGTTCACGGAGATCGCCACGGCCGACAACGTCAAGGTCATGCTCCCCAACAGCAAGGTGTTCGGCGACGTTTTGCTGAACTACAGCGCCCACAGGAACCGGCGCGTCGACGTGGTGTTCAAGGTTCCGATCCAGAGCGATGTCGTCACGGTGCTGCAAAAGCTGCGGCAGCGGGCCGAGGCCGATCCCCGCGTGCGCCAGGATCCGGCTCCCATGATCGAGGTGGTCGACCTGACCGAGGTCGCCGTGCAAGGGGCCGTGAGGGTCTGGACCAATCGTGACGACTTTGGTCCGGTGAAGACGGACCTGATGGTCGCCGCGCACCTCTGGGCCGAGGATCCGGCGCGCGAGCTGCCGCCGCCTCGAACCGCGCGCTCCAAGGATCCCTCGCCGGCCATGCCCGGCGACGACGCCGCGCGCCGGGCGGCCCAGCCCAGGCCCGCCCGGGCGAGCGCGACCTAGTCGGGCGGCTTCGGCGGGCGGGCTAGGCGCGCCGGAGGTCGCCGGGCGGTGTGCCGACGTCTTCGCCGGCCGAGGGATCAGGGTCGAGTTCCATCTCGACGGGGGCGATCCGGCCCAGAGGCGCGCTGATGCGACACCGCAGGCCCGCGGGCGCTCGGTCGATCACAACCTCCGCGCCGATCTCGCCAGGGAGAGCCGCCTCGATCATCCGCGAGCCGAAACCCCGTCGCGGCGGCGCGGCCGCGACGGGCGGTCCGCCCGTCTCGACCCAGTCGAGCACAAGCCGGTCGTCGCGCTCCAGGATGGCGATGTCGACGCGGCCGCCCCTCTGGGACCAGGCCCCATGGACGGCGGCGTTGGCGGCCAGTTCGTGAACGGTCATGGCCAGGGTCACGGCCGCCCCCGGTCGCAGCCGCGTCCCGCGCCCGTTCAGCGACCAGGCCCCCTGCGGCGCGTGCGCACGCAAGCTCGCCGCGACGATGTCGGCGACCTCGGCGCTTTCCCAGGCGGTCTGGTTGAGCAGGTCCTGGGCGGCCGAAACCGCCAGGATGCGACCGTCGATCTGCTGGCGCACGCTGGCCTCGATCCTGGCGTTGCGCAGCGACTGTCCGACGATGGACTGCACCGAGGCCAGGGTGTTCTTGACCCGGTGATTGAGCTCGTTGACGAACCGCTGCCGCTGCCGCTGCCGCTGCCGCTGCCGCTGCCGCTGCCGCTGCCGCTGCTGGGCGAGCTTGCGCTCTGCGGTCACATCCTCCGATGTCGCCAGGATCCGGACCACGGCGGCCTCCTCGTCGAGCACGGGCGCGACCGTGGTGCGCCACCAGCGCGGGGCGCCGCGCGCGGTCGGGCAAAAGCCGACGAATAGGGTCTCCTGGCCCTTGCGGGCCTGGTCAAGAGCAACGCGCACCCGGGCGCGCTCCTCGCTTGGCCAGAGATCGGGCCAGTAACGGCCGCGATTGACGGCGAAATCGTCGATTTCCAGCAGCTGCTGACCGCGTCGGTTCATGAATTCCACCCGGCCTCGGCATTGAGCACACGCACGCAGTGCGTGCTGGCTTCCACCAGGCTGCGGAAATATCCGCCGGCGTCGCGAAAGAGCGCCTCGTCGTCGCGTTGATCGCTCAGGGCCATGGGCTCTGGCCTTCTTCGCCATGCGACATGCGATCTTGCCTCCCGTCTTGCCGCCTGGGCCTAGCCTGCACCCATCGCGGACTCCGACAACGCCCATAAGCGCCAAAAGGTCGACGCGGGCGGGCGCTAAGCATGCGGCTCAATGTCGCCTGCGGCGGTCACGATCGTAGACGGTGCGGAGATTTTAGGGTGTCGGGGCGACCTCCATACGGGCCCTGCTAGACAACGCGCCGCAGGGCGCGCGGGGCGGGTCGGGTCCGGTACGCGCCGGCGGGCGGCTGCGCCAGGAGGCGCTGAAGCTCCGCATAGATCCTGGCAAGCGAACTCGACAGGGCGTCGGTCTCGGCAGCCGCCAGCCTCGCGAACATCGCCGTCTGCTCGGGCTCGATAGCCTCGCCGATTCGCGCGGCCAGGCCCGCGCCGCTGGCGGTGAGGTTGACCAGGACGATGCGCCGGTCGTCGGGCCGGACCTGGCGATCCACCAGCCCGGCCGACACCAGTCCATCGATCGTGCGGGTCAGGGTGGTTCGGTCGCCGCCGACCATCCGGGCCAAGCTCGTCATGTTGCTGACGCCCTCGCGGGCCAGCGCATCGACCACCGTCCATTGGGGAAAGCTCAGGCTGAACGGCGCGAGGGCCTGGCTCAGCCAAGCCCGCCGCGCCTGCTCGGTCAGGAACAAGAGGCGATTGAGATCGTCGGGTCTGAGGGCCACGGCGGTTTCCGGTTTGCGGCGTCGACTAGAATCGCGCGTTCGGCGCACGCCGTTCCTTGAAACCTGTGGACAGGCGTGGATCAAGTCGTCCCGTACTCAAAGACGGCCCCGGGCAGGCCGTCCCCGGCAGAACTTTTCGACAGCTCCCGGATTGTATTCGCAGCCAACCCTAGGGTCGGCGCCAAGTCAGCGTTTCGTGATTTCCCACTGCTCGCGAAGGCGTCCCCTAATGCCCATGGACATGGCGCTTCCAGATCTTGATTGCCAGCGCGCGCTGCTGGAGACCCTGGAGGCCAGTCCCGACTGCGTGAAGATCCTCGACCTGGAGGGACGCGTCGTGTCGATCAACGACAATGGCCGCAGGTTCGTGGGCGCGCCGCGCGAAGCGATCCTCGGTAGGCGGTGGACGGACTTCGTCCCCGTGGCGTTCCGGCAGGCCGCCGCCGAGGGCCACGCGCGCGCCTGCGCGGGCCAGACCGTGCGCCTGGCCGCGCCGTGCGAAACCCAAGATGGCCTTCGCCATTGCGACCTGACCCTCTCGCCGCTGCGCGACCGGGCCGGGCGGGTGAGCTGGCTCCTCGCCGTGACGCGGGACGTCACAGAGCTGGTGCAGGCGCGGCTCCTGGCCGAGCAGCGCGAGCGCGACCAGCGCCGCCAGTCGGCGGCCCTGAAGGCCGCCGGCGTCGTCGCCCGCCTGGGGGCGTGGGAGATCGACTTCGAGGCGGGCCGGGTGTTCTGGTCGGACGAGCTTTGGGGTCTCATGCGGGGCCTGCCCCGGCCGCTCTTCGTCGAGGCGCCGTTCCCCCTCCTGGACGCCGGCGACGCCCCAGCCGTGTCTCAGACCCTGGAGAGCGCGCGCGCCGGAGGCGAGCCCTTCCGCTTCGACGTCCAGTTGCGGCGCGAGGACGGCTCGGCGATGTGGGCGCGGGTGTTCGGGGCCGCGGAAGGCGGCAGCGGCCGGGCGGGCATGCTGCGCGGCGGCGTGCAGGATGTCACCGACGAGCGCGAGGCCGAGCAGCGGCTGGTGGCGGCCCTGCAGGCGGCGCAGTCGGCGACGGCGGCCAAGAGCGCGTTCCTGGCCAATATGAGTCACGAAATCCGCACGCCGCTCAACGGCATCCTGGGCATGGCGCAGGTCCTGGAGCGCGACGTCCTGGCGCCGGAGCAGCGCGAGCGCCTGAGAGTGATCCGCAAGTCCGGCGAGGCCCTGATGTCGGTGCTCAACGACGTGCTCGACATCTCCAAGATCGAGGCCGGGCGGCTGACGCTGGAACTGCGGGCCTTCTCCCTGGCGCCGACCCTGGAGGCGGCCTGCGGGCCCTTCCGGTACATGGCCGAGCAGAAGGATCTCGATTTTGAGATCGCCGTTGACGAGGCCGCGCGCGGCCAGTGGCGGGGCGACGACCTCCGGATTCGCCAGATCATCACCAACCTGGTGTCCAACGCCCTGAAGTTCACCTTCGCCGGCGCGATCACCGTCCGGGCCAGGCGGGTCGGCGAGGCGCTGCGCATCGAGGTGGAGGACACCGGCGTGGGGATCGGCCAGCCGACGCTGGAGGCATTGTTCGAGAAGTTCTCCCAGGCCGACAGCTCGACCAGCCGGCGGTACGGCGGAACCGGGCTTGGCCTGGCGATCTGCCGTGATCTGGTCACCCTGATGGGCGGGGGCATCGTCGTCGACAGCCAGCTGGGCCGCGGGACCCGCTTCGAGGTCAATCTGCCGCTGGAGAAGCTGGCCGGCGAGCCCGAAAGCGACGCTCGCGGCGAGACGCGCCTGCCCCTGGCGGCGGACGCGCCGATCCGCATCTTGGCCGCGGAGGACAACATGACCAATCAGCAGATCCTGCAAGCCATGCTCGATCCGCTGGGCGCGGACCTGGTGCTCGTCGCCAATGGCGACGAGGCGGTGTCGGCGTTCCAGGCCGGGGCTTTCCATCTGGTGTTGATGGACATCCAGATGCCCGGACGCAACGGTGTGGACGCCACGCGCGCCATCCGCCAGTTCGAGCGCGACACCGCGCGCGTTCCCACCCCGATCCTGGCGCTGTCGGCCAACGTCATGGCCCACCAGGTGGCCGAATACCGCGCCGCCGGCATGGACGGCCTGATCGAGAAGCCGATCGAGATTGGCGTGCTCTACGGCGCGATCGAGGCGGCGCTGGACGCCGGCTCGGCGTGATCGGACAGTGGTCGCGGCCGGGCGCGGATGGCGCAGACCAGACCCTGGGGCTGAAAGTCGAGCACGACCGCGCCCTTGAGTTCGCGGGCCAGGCTCCGCTCGATCATGCGCGATCCGAAGCCGCGCCGTTGGGGCGCGATCACCGGGGGCCCGCCGCGCTCGCGCCAGCAGAAGTCCAGCGCGCCGTCGGCCTCGAGCCGCCAGCTGATCTCCACCCGGCCCTGCGGCGTGGACAGGGCGCCGTACTTGGCCGCGTTGGTCGCCAGTTCGTGAAGCGCCAGGGCGAAGGGCACGGCATGGGTGTCATCCAGCTCGACCGCAGGACCCTCGATCGCGATCCGCCCGCCGGCCAGGAAAGGCTCCAGCGCCGTGCGCACCAGGGCGTCGAGCGATCCTGACCAGCCCTTGCTGGTGATCAGGTCGTGGGCGGCGGCCAGGGCGGTGAGGCGCTGCTCGAAGGTGTCGCGCAGGCCGGAGGCGCCGAAGGTCTGGGCCGCGATCGCCTGGATCGTCGCCAGGAGATTCTTGATCCTGTGGCTGAGCTCATTGTTGAGCAGTTGGGCCTGTCCCAGGGCCGCCAGATAGCGCGTCTCGTCGGTGAAGGTGCAGAGCGCGGAGGGGCTGGTCCTTGACCGTCGCATCGAGGTCGAGGCCCGCCGCCGCAACGGTGAGACCTTCCCCATCGAGTTGGCGATCAGCGCCACGCGCACGCCCGACGGCTGGCAGTTCACCGCCCTGATGCACGACATCACCGAGCGCCGGGCGCAGATGGAGGTGTTCGAGACGGCGTTCACCCACGCGGCCATCGGCATGGCCCTGGTGGGGCCCGACGGGCGCTTCCTCAAGCTCAACCAGGCCTTCTGCCAGCTGGTGGGCTACGAGCCGACCGTACTCCTGGCGAGCGACTTCCAGACCATCACCCATCCCGACGACCTCGACGCGGATCTGGCGCTGCTGAACCAGCTCGTAGCCGGGGAGATCCCAAGCTAAGGCATGGACAAGCGCTACCTGCGCCGGGACGGGAAGATCGTCTGGTGCATCTGTCGGTGTCGATGGTGCGCGAGGCCGATGGCGCGATCCGGCATTTCGTCGCTCAGGTCCAGGACCTGACCGCCCGTGTCGAGGCGCAGGCGGCGGTGGAACAGCGCACTGTCGAGCTGGCGGCCATGACGCGTCAACTAGCGGCCGCCCGCGACGCGGCCGAGGCGGCCAACCGCGCCAAGAGCGAGTTCCTGGCCAATATGAGCCATGAACTGCGCACGCCCCTCAATGGCGTCATCGGCTTCTCGCGCCTGCTGGCCGACAGCGACCGCCTCGAGGCCGAGGATCGCCGCCGCGCCCAGGTGGTGCGCGAGGCGGGCGAGGCGCTCAACAGCCTGATCGACGACGTGCTCGACTATTCGAAACTGGAGGCGCGCGCCCTTCGGTCCAGACCAGGCCCTGCAGTTCGCCCGGATGGCGCTGGGCCAGCTGGAGGCGCGGTTCGAACGCGACGACCGGGCGATGATCGCCGAAGACGCCCATGGCATCGCCGGCTCGGCCGGGCTGGTCGGCCTCAACCGGCTCGGGGCGGCCGCCCGGGATCTGGAAGCGCGCTGCGCGGCCGGCCAGCCGATCGACGCGCAGCTGGCGCTGGCGCGGGCGGCCCTGGCGCAGGGGCGCCAGGCGCTGGAGACCTGGATCGGAACCCTGGAGCGCGCGGCGGCGGCTCGAGTCTGTGGTCTTCCAGGGTCCCTCTGCCCTGCCTCTCCGCGCGCAGCTGACGACAGCTGCGCGACCAGACCTCGCCCGCGACGCGCGCGGCGAAGCGAGACCCGGCGCGCGCGGGCTCCACTGACCGGATCCCAGGCCACGACCGCCGGATGAGAAAGCTTCGCAAGTAGCTTGAGCGGAGGAACGCTCTCGCCCGGGCTGCGGTTATCGAGCCAAACCCCTTGGAGTGATCGCCATGGCCACCGCCGCTAAATCCGCCAGTAAATCCGCCAAGCCGCGCAAGGCCACCCGTCGCACCGGGCGCCGCGACCCGCTCGCCATTCGCCTGCTCAAGCAGGATCACCGCGACGTGGAGAAGATGTTCGACGAGTACGAGCAGCTGGAGAGCGACGCCGAGAAGCTGGCGCTGTTCAACCAGATCGCCCTGGCCCTGAAGGTCCACACCCAGATCGAGGAGGAGATCCTCTATCCGGAAGAGCGCGGCGACGTCGAGGACGACCTGATCGACGAGGCCTATGTCGAGCACGACGGGGCCAAGAAGCTGATCGCCGAGATCGAGGCCATGAAGCCTGGCGAGGAGTTCTACGACGCCAAGGTCAAGGTGCTGGGCGAGTATATCAAGCACCACGTCAAGGAAGAGGAGCAGCCCGGCGGCTTCTTCGCCCAGGCCAAGAAGGGCGACGAGGATCTGGACGCCATGGGCGAGCGCCTCAAGGCGCGTAAGGAGGAGCTCATGGCGCAACTAAGCGGCAAGGCCGCCAACTGAGGTCGCCGAGCCCGCCATGAGTGATAGCCTGCCGATCGATCCAACGCCGGGCGGCGACAGCGCGGTCGCCGTCGCGGCCGCCCCGACCGCGCCGCCCGCCTATCCGGACGGCGCGGACCTTGGCGTACGCGCCAAGCCGCACGACGCAACGTTCTGGGACCGTCATCCGGCGGTCGAGCGCTATCGGGTGATCGCCCCGCCCGGGGCGCCCCGGGACGACTGGACGGTGCTGGTGTGGTTCAAGCCCGAGGCTGTGGCCGGCTCGCCGGGCCGCGAACCGGGCGCGCCGCCCGATCGCGCGGCGGATCTGGACCTGACCTTCTCCACCGCCCATGACGTGGCGCTCCTGACCGCGCATCCCGATGTGCTGGCCTATCATGGCGACCTGCAGGTGACCGAGCGCGCCGACGGCGCCGAGCGGCGACTTCGCCTGTGGCTGGCGGAGGCCTGATGGAAAGGCTCTTCGCGCGCTTCGCCAACGCCACCGCGCGCGCCACCGGGAGCCCCGTGGCGTTCCTGCTGTGCGTCGCGGCGGTCGTGGCCTGGGCCGCGTCCGGTCCGCTCTTCAAGTTCTCGGAGACCTGGCAGCTGGTGATCAACACCGGCACGACTATCATCACCTTTCTGATGGTGTTCCTGATCCAGAACACTCAGAACCGCGACGGCGCGGCCGTTCAGACCAAGCTGGACGAGCTCATCCGGGCCTCGGACGCGGAGAACGAGTTCATGGGCATCGAGCGGCTGACCGATCATGAACTGGCCGAGCTGCACGCCCGGTGCGAGAAGGCGGCCGCGCGAACCGATCGCTTGATGAAACGCGCCAACGCCGAGCGCGAAAGCCGCGCGCGCGAGCGGGCCCAGGACAAGCCCGGCGCCGGCGGCGCGCGCGCCCGGGCCAAGGCCCGAACGGTGGCCAAGCGCGCCGCCGCGCCCAAGGCCGCCAAGCCGGCGGTCGCCGCCAAGCCCGGCAAGGGCGGACGCGGCAAGACACGATGAGCCGCCGCGCCGAGGCGAGCCTGGCCGCCCACGAAGCCGAGAGCGTCGAGGCGCTGGCCGAACTTCACGTCGAACACCATCGCAACGCCACGGCGGCGCAGCGGGTGATCGACGGAACAACCCGCCTCCTGGGCCGCCCCCTGGGCCTGCTGGCGGTGGCGCTGGTCATGGCCGCCTGGATCGTTGTGGCCGTCGCCGTTGGAGGCGGCCGTGTTGAAGGGGCCTGGTTCGCCTGGTTGGAGCTGGCCGCCACACTGTCGGCCCTCCTGATCTCCCTGCTGATCCTCATCACCCAGCGCCGCGAGGATCAGCTGGCCGAGCGCCGCGCGCAGCTGACGCTGGAAATGGCGATCCTGGCCGACCGAAAGACCGCCAAGATCATCGCCTTGCTCGAAGCCCTGCGTCGCGACACCCCCGGGCTGGCCGACAGCCAGGACGCCGAGGCCGAGGCGATGCAGACCCCGGCGGATCCTGAACGGGTCCTCGACGCGATCGACGCCGAGACGCCCGGAGGCAAGACATGAACGGGCTCATGGATCCCGCCGGTCTCATCGGCCTGGCCGCGGCCGCGTGCTCGATGACCAGCTTTGTGCCGCAACTGGTGAAGATCTGGCGCGAGCGCGACGCCTCGTCGGTGTCGCTGAGGATGTTCGTCCTCACGGTCACGGGCTTTAGCCTGTGGATCGCCTATGGTGTCCTGAGGGGCGGATGGCCTCTGGTGCTCAGCAACGCTGTCTGTCTGAGTCTGTCGGCGGCGATCCTGGCTTCGAAGTGGTGGCTTGAGCGCCACCCGGCGGCTGACCGCGGCGCCTAGGAGACCAGCGACGCGGACCCGGGTTCGAGATGCGCCCTGCTCGGCTCAGCGGCTGGCGGGGATCTCGAAGAAGGCGGTCGGGCTGCCTTCGGCATGGGCGACGATGGCGATGTCCAGACGTCGTCCGTCCTGCAGGCTCAAGGTGACATCGCCACGGCGGAACGCCTCGCGCATCGCCTCGGCCGCGCCGGTCACGCCGCCCCGGCCGCCCGTGGTGCGACCGTCGGCCGTGAACCAGACCTCGTACTCGACGGGAACCTCTTGTCGCGCCACGCGCAGGGAGCCTGCGCCCGTGACGGGCGGCTTAGGGGATCGTGCCATGATCTTTGAACGCGCGAAGGCGTCGATAGCTCCGCTTTGACGGCGCGGCGCCCGGCGACGTTGGAGCGGTCTGAAAAAAACGTGGCCTGTCAGCCGTTCCTGGACCGCCGCGCCAAGCCTCTTGCATTGGCAGGTTTGCTGTCGAACACGCAGATGGCATGGCCAACCTGGCCGTTGCGCCGTAGAGTTGAAGACTTGGTCGGGTCGCTTACGGACGCTACGGCGTTCTGGCTCTAAGGTCCGAGACATCGGGCGGAGGACTCATGCAGACCTATACCTTCGTATGCCTGAACGCGCGGCGGGCTTCGACGGTTGTCGACATCGCCCATCTCGAGGCCGGCGACTGCCGCGACCATGCCGAGGGGCTCCTGGCCCGGCACGCCAGCGCCGAGCGCATCGAGATCTGGAACGAGGCCGAACTGGTCGACGTGGTCGACCGGGCTGGCCACAGCGCTGCGTGCGAGGACGCGCGCGCGACCCGCCAAACGCCGGTGGCGAACTGATCCCGAAGCCTGACGTACGCAATCGTTGAAGCGGATGAGACCGTAAGGATCCTCAGGCGCTTTTGACCAGGTTCCCGCTCTCGCCGCGCGCGACCGACGCGAGCAGGCGCGCCCGGAACGGGCGGAGCTCCGGATACTTGACCACCACACGGCCTAGGTGGAATCGACATTCACCGCATCCATAGGATGGCGGCGGCGAGGTGGATGAAGCCGAGGAAGTGGACGGCTCTGCGATCGTAGCGGGTGGCGAAGCGGCGGAAGTGCTTGAGCTTTGAGAAGCAGCGCTCGATGCGGTTCCTGGCGCGATAGGCCTCGACGTCGTGGGCGATGAGGACCTTGCGTGTACGGTTTGAAGGGATGACGGCCTTGGCGCCGAGATCGGCGATGAGCTTGCGCAAGGCGTTGGAGTCATAGGCCTTGTCGGCCAGGACAGCTTGAGGTCGGAAGCCTTCGAGCAGGGCTGGCGCGGCGGGAGCGTCGCCGCTCTGGCCGGCCGTCAGGACGAAGCGGATGGGCCGGCCCAAGGTGTCGGCGGCCATGTGAATCTTGGTCGTCAGTCCGCCTCGGGAACGCCCCAGCGCCTGATCCGAGCCCCCCCTTTTCCGGTCGCGGCCTGCTGGTGGGCGCGAACCAGGGTGCTATCGATCATCAGATACTGGTTGTCCCGATCCTTGATCAGGTCGGCGAACACCCGGTCCCAGACACCGGCCTTGGACCAGCGGCTGAACCGCTTGTGCGCCGTCTTCCAAAGACCGTAGCGCTCGGGCAGGTCGCGCCAGTGAGCGCCTGATCTCAACACCCACAGCACCCCGTTGACGAACAGGCGGTTGTCCTGAGCCGTGCGCCCAGGATCGCTCACCTTGCCCGGTAACAGCGGCGCGATCCGTTCCCACTGCGCCTGGTTCAGCTCATAGCGTTTGGCCGACATCAAAAGGGCTCCGTTCAGCGAACGGAGCCCTATGAATCAGACATTTCCAGTCCTGAGAATCCTGAATGTCGATCCGCCCTAGGGCGACCGCCACCAGCCGGGCCAGCGCTGGATGGTCCTCGGCGATCAGGGTGGTGACGGCCACGTGCAAGCGGAAGTCGGGGTCGAGCAGGCGACGGCGCTGGTCCTCGATCCGCCAATACCAGCGCCGGTCGCGGTCCTCGGGATAGGCCTCCAGCGCGCGGTCGCAATCTTCGATCAGCAGGGCGATCCGCGCCTCGACGCCCAAGGCCTTGGCGCAGTGTAGAAACGTCTGCTCGATCGTGGCTGCCCCTTGATTGCTTGACGTCACGGAAAGCGATTCACCGCCTTGATCCACATCAAATGACGCACCGGGCGCGGCCATCTTCCGTCTCGGGGACCCTGTGGCGGTCAGCCGAAACCAAGCCGAACCGCCTGCCCGGCGCCGCGATCCTGGGCACGGGCGCGCCCCGGCGCCGGACTTGGCGGCGTTGAGGGCGGCGGCGCGCTGGGGGGCGCTCAAGCGGCCTTGCCCAGCCTCGAACAGATGCCTAACTCAGACGCGTGAGGCCGACGGCCTCTGCCCTTCCTGGGCGTTTCCTCCCTAAAACTGGGCCCGGCCGCGACGTCGGGCCTTTTTTCTTCGAGGCGGGCGCCGGGCCGCGCCTCAAAAACGCTGGCGAACGGGGCGAACGCGGGCGGATCGGGCGGCGAGGCTGTTCGTTTAGGTGCGGCAGACCGGAGCCCTCTTCCATGGCCGCCAAGGCGCCCGCTAAACCGCTCGCCCGGTATCAGGCGATGCGCGACTTCTCCAAGACGTCCGAGCCCTCGGGCAAGGCCCGCGTGGCGCCCTCGACGGCGCTGCGCTTCGTGATCCAGAAGCACGCGGCCTCGCATCTCCACTTCGACCTGCGCCTCGAATACGACGGGACGTTTAGGTCCTGGGCCGTTCCCAAGGGCCCGTCCCTCGATCCCGCTGACCGGCGCCTGGCCATGGAGGTCGAGGACCATCCGCTCGACTATGGCGACTTCGAGGGCACGATCCCCAAAGGTCAGTACGGCGGCGGCACGGTGATGCTGTGGGATCGCGGTTACTGGGCTCCGGAAAAGGGCTTCGAGAAGATCGGCGCGGCGCTGGCCAAGGGCGAGCTGAAGTTCGTCATGGAAGGCGGGCGCATGCACGGCTCGTGGGTCCTGGTGCGCACCAAGCGCGACAGCAAGGCGCGGGCGAGCTGGATGCTGATCAAGCATCGCGACGAGGGCGCGGAGGCCGGCAATCCCAACGGTCCCACCGATGCGGACCGCTCGATCGCCTCGGGGCGGACCATGGCCGAGATCGCCAGCGGCAAGGGCAAGGCCGCGACGCCGTTCATGACGGCGTCCGGCGCCGACGCCGGAGCGGTCTGGCAGAGCAATCGCGACGACAGCGCGCCGGCGGGCCTCGTCAAGGCGGCGACGGCGAAGGGCGCGGCCAAGGGCAAGACGGCCAAGGTCTTGCCGGATTTCATCGAGCCCCAACTGACCAAGCCGATGGAAAAGCCGCCGGCCGGTCCTGGTTGGGCGCACGAGATCAAGTTCGACGGCTACCGCATGCAGCTTCGCACGCAGGGCGGCAAGGCCAGCTTGCGCACCCGCAAGGGCTTGGACTGGTCGGAGAAATTTCCGGAGATCACCGCCGCCGGGGCCGGCCTTGCGGATGGCGTCATCGATGGCGAGGTGGTGGCCCTGGACGAGACAGGCGCGCCGGACTTCGCAGCCCTGCAGGCCGCGATCTCAGCGGGCGAGACCGCAGATCTGGTCTTCTTCGTCTTCGACCAGCTGTTCGACGGCTTGGAAGACTTGCGCGACCTACCGCTCTCCCAGCGCAAGGACCGCTTGGCGGTGCGCCTTGAGGGTGCGGAGCCCAACCTGCGCTATGTCGATCACTTCATCACCGCAGGGGACGCGGTGCTGCTCTCGGCCTGCCGCATGGACCTGGAAGGCATCATTTCAAAGCGGCTGGACGCGCCCTACCGCTCGGGGCGGGGCGACACGTGGACGAAGTCCAAGTGCCGGGCGGGCCATGAGGTGGTCATCGGCGGCTACACTACGACCAACGGCGCCTTTCGCTCGCTGATCGCGGGCGTGCATCGCGATGGCAAACTCTACCATATCGGCCGCATCGGCACGGGGTTCGGGCGCGAGAAGGTCGCAGGCCTCCTGCCGAGGCTAAAGGCGCTCGAAATCGCAAAGTCGCCGTTCGAGGGCAAGGAAGGGCCCAGCCGCGCAGGCCGACTGGGCGAGGTCCATTGGGTCAGACCCCAACTCGTCGCCGAGATCGAGTACGAGGGCTTCACCGCCGATGGGCAGTTGCGTCAGGCCGCCTTCAAGGGCCTGCGCGAGGACAAGCCTGCCGCCGAAGTCGATACCGTCGAACCGGCCCCGGCCGAGACGCCGTTGGCCGAGCCCAAGGCGCAGAAAGCTAAGGCAGGGAAGGTCAAGTCGGCCACGGTGACCGTGCGGTCCTCGACGGTCAGTCCCCGGGGCTCGGCGGTCGTGATGGGCCAGACAATTTCCAACGCCGGCAAGACCCTCTGGCCAAATGCGGGTGACGACCAGCCAGTGACCAAGCTCGAGCTGGCGCAGTATTACGAGGCGGTCGGGCCGTGGATGATCGACCACGTGCGGGGGCGGCCCTGCTCGATGATCCGCATGCCCGACGGCATCGAGGGCAAACAGAACTTCTTTCAGCGCCACGCCAGCGCCGGCCAATCGGCCTTGATCACCGAGGTCGAGGTCTGGGGCGATCGCAAGCCCTACCTGCAGTTCGACAGCGTCGAGGCCCTGGTCGCGGCGGCCCAGGTCGGGGCCTTGGAGCTGCACCCCTGGAACAACGAACCTTTCCTGCCCGAACAGCCCGGGCGCCTGGTGTTCGACCTCGACCCCGCGCCGGATGTTCCCTTCGAGTGGGTGATCCAAGGCGCGCGCGAGGTTCGCGACCGGCTGCAGGACTTGGGCCTGGTGTCGTTCTGCAAGACCACGGGCGGCAAGGGGCTGCACGTCGTCACGCCTCTGTCGGCCGAAGGGCTCAACTGGGACATCGCCAAGGCGTTTGCGCGCGACGTCTGCAAGGCCATGGCGGCCGATGATCCCGACCGCTATCTGATCGTGATGGCCAAGGCCAAGCGCGGCGGGAAGATCTTTCTCGATTACCTGCGCAACGATCGCATGGCCACGGCGGTCGCGCCGTTGTCGCCGCGTGGACGGCCCGGCGCGCCGGTCTCGATGCCGCTCTCCTGGACGCAGGTGAAGAAGGGGCTGGATCCTTCCAAGTACACCGTGCGCAGCGCCCCGGCTCTGGTTGGCAAGCTCACCGCCTGGGAGGACTATCGCGATGGCGAGCGGCCGCTGGAGGCGGCGATCCGCCGACTAGGCAAGGTTTGAAAGTGAATATGGAGCGGGCATGGCAGCGCGCCTGAAGGTCTATGCCGCCCAGTTCGGCTTCCATGACAGCGTGGTCGCCGCCCGCAGCCAGGCCGCCGCCCTGGCCGCCTGCGGAACGCGCCAGAACCTCTTCGCCGAGGGCCGCACCACGGTCACGACCGATCCCGAGGCCATCGCCGCCCTGGCGCACCCGGAAGTTCCCCTTCGGCGAGCCGTCGGCTCCGCCGATCCGTTCAGCCTGGAGCCGGGCCTGCCGGACGTCCCCGATCCGCCCAGGCGGGCGAAGCCCGATCTGAAGGTGGTGAAGGCCGCGCCGGCGCCCAAGCCCAAGGCCCCGCCGCCCGATCGCTCGGCCCTGGCGGCCGCGGAAAAGGCGCTGACCGCGATCAATGCCCGGCGCCTGGACGAGGAAGCCGCGATGGCGAAGCGTCGCGCGGCCCTCGAGGCCGAAGAGACCGCCTCGCGCCAGCGCTGGATCGCCGAGCGCAAGTCCGCGGAAGCGGCGTTGGATGAGGCCAGGCGAGCCTATCGCGCGGCCGGCGGCGAGGCCTAGCTGGCCTTCTTGTGCGGCGTCTTGGCGCTGGCCTTGGTCTTCGATGCGTTTCGGGCCGGCCCCTTGGCGGCCGGTTTGGCCTTGGCGGCCGGCTTGGTGGGTTTGGCGGCCCCGCCGCCCTTGGCGCCGAGGCTAGCGCGCAGGGCTTCCATCAGGTCGACGACATTGGTGTCCTCGGGTTCGGCGACCTTGGCGACCTTGTGGCCCTTCTGCTTGGACTTGATCAGGTCCTTCAGGGCCTCCTCGTAGCGATCGACGAATTGGCTCGGATCGAACGGGCCTTCCTTCTGCTCGATGATCTTCTGCGCGATCGAGATCATGGCCTCATCGGGCTTGGCGTCGCTGATCGACCCGAAAACCTCGGCTTCGTTACGCACCTCCGCGTCCGTGCGCAGGGTGTAGGCCAGGATGCCCTTTTCATGCGGCTCCAGCGCCAGCAAGCGCTCGCGCGTCGACATGACGACGCGGCCGAGCGCGATCTGCCCAGAGCGAGCCATGGACTCGCGGATCACCGCGAAGGCTTCCTGGGCCAGCTTGCCGTCTGGGGCCAGATAGTAGGGGTTGTCCCAATAGCGCCGGTCGATGTCCTCGGCCGGAACGAAGCGTTCGATGTCGATGGTCTTGGTCGACTCCAGCTTGACGTCGTTGATCTCGTCCTGGGTCAGGAGGATGTACTCGCCTTTCGCCACCTCGTAGCCCTTGACCAGTTTCGACCGCTCGATCGGCCCCGTGTCGGGATCGGTGGTCACCATCTTGATCCGGTTGTTGGTCTCCGGATTGATCAGGTTGAAATGGACCTCGCCGCCGCTGTTGGTGGCGGTGTAGAGCGCCACCGGGCAGGTGACGAGCGAGAGGCGCAGATGCCCTTGCCAGGTCGGGCGGTAAGCCATGTCGTTGTCCTTGTCGCCCGTGTGCTGGTCGAGGGGCGCTGGGACTCAACGACGGTCCGGTTGATTCGTTTCGCCTATCCGCAAGGAGCCGTTTCGCCCGTCTCAAGGTCGATGCGGAAGCAGTGCTCGCCGCCGCCGTCGAGGTCGCGGACAATGACCCGGATCGCCTCGTCGTCTTCCGGCGCGATCGCCAGGTCCTCGACATAGGCCACCGCCGCCGCCTCGAAGGTCGGCTCGTGGATCACCCGCGCGTGGTGGCGGCCGGCATGGTCGGCGTGGACGGAAAAGCGGCGATCATCGTTGGCGGCCTTGGTCATTGAAAACTCCCTGGGGCTTGAACGCGCGAAGACGCCGAAGGATTCCGCGCCGCGTCGTGGTCGTCGCGCGTGCGGTCGGGAACCTTGGGCGGGCGAGCGGATTCGCTCACATCACAGGAGAGCGCCATGTCTGACGACAAGACCAACCGGGGCGGCCAGGACCGCAGCCGCATCGCCTTGGAAGAGGCTTACGAGCTCCGGTACTGGACGGAGCGGTTCGAGGTCTCCGAAGACGACGTTCGGCGGGCGGTGGCCGTGGTCGGCGACAGCGCCGACGCCGTGGCCGCGCATCTCAACCGCGGCGCCCACTAGACGACCGGACGGCCGAGCGTCGGCGTGGTGGCAGGCGTGCCGTCCTGAAACCTGGGCGGGCGCCGATTTGACCTCGCGGCGGAGCCGGCCGAATCTGATCCCAGGTTCCCTGGCCGGAGGCTTTGCGCGTCAGTCCTTCAAGGTGGTCCTGCTGCCGCCAGGCTCTGAGCGCGTCTATGCCCTGGCCATGACGCGCCGGTCCTTGGCGGTGGCGTGCGCCGATCTGCAGGCGGTGCTGCCGCCCGGCTGGCGCGCGGAGATCTGAGCGTTCGAGCAGGCCCGCCGGCTGGCCCGCGTGGCGGCGGCGCAGGAGGACCAGGCCTCGGCCCAGCTCCACTGATCACATCGGTTACCCTGGCCCATGAGCGCAGCGGAGGGCCCATCGCCGGCATGCTCGACAGCCGCGCCTCACCGTCTATTGAGCGGCGCCGACGGTGTCGGCCATGCGCGCGCCGCGCGCTCCAAGCGGCCGCGCCGCGCCCGTGGTGGTGTCCCGTACGGTCTGGTGTTCGATCTCGGCGTTGAGCTCGGCGCCGGCCAGCAGGATCAGCGAGGACAGATAGGTCCACATCACAAAGCCCATCACCGCGCCGAGCGGTCCGTAGGTGCGATCGTAGTGGGCGAACCGCGAGAGGTAGAGCGAGAACGCCGCCGATCCTAGGACCCAGACCAGGGTGGTGAGGCCCGCGCCCCACGAGACCCAGCGCCATCGGGCCGGATCGCGGCTGGGGCCATAGCGGTAGAGAAGGGCGACCGCGAAGACGGCGGCAGGGATCAGGGCGATCCACCGCAGCCACCCCAGGCCTGGCGCGAGGTTCATGGCCAAGGTCGATACGACCAGGACCAGGCCGCCGATCGTGAAGGCGAGCGAGGTCGAGGTCAGACGCACGAAGCCCCGCTTTTCGGTCTCCTCATAGGCGATATTGAGACCCAAGAAGCAGGCTTTGGCCGCGCCGTTGGCGCTCCACAGCGCCACCAGCAGACCCGTCGCGAACGTCCAGGTCAGGCCGCCGGTCTGGGCGCCGGCGACGCGGACCATCTGCTCGCCGATGAAGCCGAGAATCTCCGGGGGCAGGACGCCGCGCAGGGCCGCCAGTTGCTCGCGCACATCGGAGACCTCGGCGAACAGCCCGTAGAGGGCGACGAAGGCGGTGAGACCGGGAAAGAACGCCAGCAGGGCGTAGAAGGTCATCCCCGCCGCCACCAGGGCGACATTGTCATCGCGGAACTCCTTGACGGTGCGCTTGACGATATCCTTCCAGCCGCGCGCGGGGATGTGTCGCGGCGCGTCGGCCTGACGCCCGCGGCCAGGCTCGGCCAGGGCTACATTTGGATCGGTCGACCGGCTTGGCTGTGCGGCCGGCTCAAGGACGGGCGCCTCCCCGCCCGCCGACCGCGCGGCGGCGCGACCGCGGGCCGAGGCGGTCAGGGCGACGGCCGCGCCAGCGACGACCCCAACGACCAGCCAATCGAGGATCCTGGTCGTCCTGGCGGCGCCAGGCAAGGCGCCTCGCGATCGGACGTCGGACCGCCGGCGGCGCGTGGGCGAGGCAGCGTCATGGAAAAGTAATTGTCGCAGCACGGCGTTGGCCCCCTGGTTCTCCGATCCAGCGTCCGACGCCGTTCACGGTTCCACGGCGTCGCTTAACCGACGAGATCGGCGCGAAAGGCTGGTGGCGGGGTATTGGAGGTGGAGATCGATCAGAGGGCTTCGGTGGCTGCAGCCCGGCGGCGAGGCTCGGCGGAGGACCAAACACGCACGTCCACGCCATACCTCAGGGGATGGTCGGTCCTCGTCGTGGAGGACGACTTTTCCACGGCCGTGGACATGCCGGCGGCGTTGCGCGTCGCCGGCGCCAGGGCTGGGCCCTGTGCCGACGAGCGATCCGCGCGTGCGCTCCTGGCCAGCGAGGCGTCGACAGCGACTGTTCTCGACCTGAATCTTGGCGCGGGCGGGCACTGCTATGAGTGGCGCGCGCTCTATGTGCGCGCGCCGTCCCCATGGTGTTTGTAACGGGCTACGGCCCGGAGCTTCCCGAGGGCATGCGCCAGGTTCCCGCGTCGCAAGGCCCGCCGCATTTCGGAGCGTTTGGCGGCCGTCGCCCGACCGCAAATGGGGGCCAGCCGCGTCGCCTGAACGACTAGGCCGCCAAGGTCGCGGCAGCTGTCCGCATGCGGCGCAGGGCGGCGGTCGGGTCGCCCAGCGCCTGGGCCAGGGCCGCGCCCTGTCGCAGCGCCTTTTGCGCATCGTGCCATTCACCGCGCGCGATCTGACCGGCGATCGCATCCACCTCGCGGTGGAAGGCCCGATGAGTTTCCGACACGCAAAGGAAGGTATGGTTGCCCGCCCATCGCCGGGCGCCGGGACCATGCAGCCAGCATCCGGTCGGACAAAGCCGTTCGGTCGCCAGCAAGGCAGGGGCGGGGGGCTGGCGCTCGCTGATCGCCGCGGCGAGCGCATCGCGGATTTGACTGTGAAGCTGTGCTTGTTCCTGAAAGTCCATGACCAAACCTCGCGGCTCAATCCGATGCCGGTGTTTTCCGGCAGGAGCGTTTCCGAGAGGTTGCCAGGCGCGGCTTTTTCCACAGCTTCGCTGAGCTCTTGAGGATTACCGATGACGGGCGCTCACGCGGTCACGGTAATGTACTTTTCGATGCCGCTCGTCTTACCAGACAGACCCGGGACCTCGTCGAGTTGGCGCTAGGTCGGTGAAGCGGCCACGCTCTTGGCGATAGCGGACGATCTCGAAGCCGTGGCCGCGGAGGAGGTCGATGCCGTCGAGATCCTCGGCGCTGGCGGTGTTCAGGTCGATCATCGGGATGCTCGCATGGGGCGGCGAGGGCCGCCTGGGAAAGAGAGTAAAGCTAAAGAAGGCCGCCGGCTGGCGGCGGGCGGCTAGTCTTCGCCGCGCGCGAGCATGGCCAGAACCTCCAGGCGCGCGCAGGCGGCGGTATGGGCCACGGCGACATCGCCCGAATGCACGAAATCAAGCTCGAAGGCGGTGATCGCCGACCGCAGCGCCAGGCAGAACGGCGCTCCGTCGACCCGGGCGGCGTGGCCGGCCTCCCGCGCCATATCGTCGAACACGAAGCGGGCGTGGTCGCTGCGTCCGCCGAGCAACGCGGTCAGGCGGGCGATGTCGGCTTCAAACAGGGCGTGGGCGGCCTTGGACATGACAAAAAATGGCGCTTGCGACGCCATGGGCGGCGACAGTTGCAACAACGGCCTGGCGCGCAGGGCGATCCCTGCGCGATCCCTTGCGCATCGGCCATGCGGCCCTGGGGCTCGGCCGTTGGAGACGTTGCGGGCGCGAGCGCGTTAGCCCGGTATGACAGACGATACCCGCCGCGCCGGCGGCTGCGCGTGCGGCGCGGTCCGCTTCACCACCCTCGGGCCGCCCCGGCGAGGCGGCCTTTGCCATTGCCGAACCTGCCGAAAGGCGCACGCGGCGGCCTTCTACCCATTCGTGGTCTTCGCCGGCAACCAAGTGGAGATGCGCGGGGACGTCGCGGCCTGGGCCAGTTCAGACTCCTACCTGCGGTTCTTCTGCCCGCGCTGCGGGTCGCGAACGCACGCGCAGAACACGGGCGCGGACGGCGCGACCGAGATAGAGCTCTCGCTGGCAGCTTCGACGCGATCGGATGGTTCGCACCGCAGTATGAAAGCTGGGTGGCGCGGCGCGAACCCTGGCTGACGCCGCTTGCGGGCCCGCAGTTCCTACACGACCGGGCCGCGCCGACTTCATAGCCGTCGCCTGGAGCCGGCGCGAGGGCGAGCGCCCGACCTTCAGCGCGTCATCAGGCGCGGGATCTCCGCGGCGATCTCGCGCGACAGGAACCCGACCTCGCCGACGGTTCGGGCCAGGCGACGGCCCGCCTCGCCATGCAGGAAGACGCCCCAGCAGGTGGCCTCGAACGGCGGGACGCCGCGCGCCAGCAGGCCGGTGACGACCCCCGCCAGGACGTCGCCCGACCCGGAGACGCCCAGGCCCGGGCCGCCGCCGCCGTAACGCGCGATCCTTCCCTCCGGCGCGGCGATGAAGGTTTGCGGGCCCTTCATGGCCACGACCGCGTCCAGCGCCGTGGCGGCGCGTTCAGCGGCCGCGCGCGGATCGGCCTCCACGGTCTGCCGGTCAACGCCGAGCAGGCGCGCCATCTCGCCGGCATGCGGCGTCAGCACCATCGCCGCGCATTGGCGGTTGGAGCGCCGGGCGGCCGCGAGGGCGGCGGCGTCCAGGACGAGCCAGCCGCGCACCTCTGCGGCCAGCGCTTCGGCCTGGGCGATTTGGGACGCGGACATGCCTGGCCCGATCAGCACCGCGTCGGCGTGCTGAAGGCTTTCCACCAGGTCAGGATCGGGCGCGGCGTCGCGGGCGGGCAGGGTGAGGACCCGCGCCTCGGGCGTCAGGAGGCTGGCGGTCGACACCGCTTCGGCCGGCGCGGTGATCTGCAGCTTTCCGGCGCCGGCCCGGAGCGCCGCCTCGCCCGCCAGACGAACCGCGCCGAGAAGATCGGCTTGGCCGCCGACGACCAGAATGCGCCCCCGCTCTTCCTTGCCCCCATCGGCCGCGGGCAACGGGTGCGCCTCGATCCACGCGGCGTCGATCTCGATGACGCTCATCGGGCCGCCACATTGGCGTCGGGCGCGGCGGTGACCGGCGCGGCCTGGCGCTCCAGGGGCGCGGTGAAATTGTAACGCCGCAGCCGCAAACCCCCGTCCGGCGGCGAAGCCGGGTCGAAGCGATATTCCGTGACGCCGCAGTTGACGATGTCGCCCTCGCGATCGATGGCCAGGATCTCGGCTTCGGTGAGGCTCTCCAGCAGATAGCGCAGGCAGAGCACCACGACCTGATGGGCGACGATCAAGACCCGATCCCCCGCATGGTGCAGGCTTATGGTGTCGAGCAGGCTTCGTAGGCGCAGGATCACATCGCACCAGCTCTCGCCCCCCGGCGGCCGGTGGTAGAACTTGCCCAGGAGCCGCCGGAACTCCGCCTGCTCGGGAAACTGCGCCTCGATGCCCACCCGGGTGAGCCGATCCAGGACGCCGAATTCCTTTTCCCGCAAACGCTCGTCTATGCAGAAGCGCTGGTCGGGTGAGGCAAGGCCCCCGGCCTCGCGGATGGCCTGGCTGGTCTGAACGGCGCGAAGATAAGGCGAGGCCATCAGCGTGCTGGGCCGCTCGCTGGCCGGCATGTCGGCGAACCAGCGCCCGAGCGCGCGCGCCTGCTGGTGGCCCAGGTCGCTAAGGGGCACGTCCATGTCGCGGCTGGCGATATCGATCCGGCCCAGGCCGGAGGCGTCGGCCGCGTCGCGCGCGACGTTGCCGGCGCTCTGGCCATGACGAACGATCCAGAGGGTTGAGGGCCATCTTTGTTCCATCCGGCTTTAATTCCTCAGGCGCGCGTCGGTTCGCCCCGGCCCGCGTCAGGCGCGACGAGGCTAATGAGGACCGGGTCGGCGGGGGGGCGGACGTAAAAAACGAGATCGTGGGCAACCTTGGCGCGCAACGCGAATTGAACCGCCAAACCGCTCATAGAGGATGACGACACCATGCCCAAGGCGATCGGCAAGGACACCGGCGCGGCCGCCAACGCCGCGGAGTTTCAAACGGAACGCGGCCAAGCCGGCGAATTGCACCAGATCGCGCCGGACGGCGGCGAGGTGCTGACGACCTCGCAAGGGGTTCCGGTCGCCGACGACCAGAACACCCTGCGGGCCGGCGACCGGGGTCCGGCCCTGCTGGAAGACTTCCATTTCCGTGAGAAGATCTTCCACTTCGACCATGAACGCATTCCCGAGCGCGTCGTCCACGCCCGCGGCTACGGCGTGCACGGCGTCTTCACGCTGAAGGAGTCGCTGGAGGGCTTCACGACCGCCAAGGTGCTGACCGAGGTCGGCGAGCAGACGCCGATGTTCGTGCGCTTCTCGACGGTGGCGGGCAACAAGGGCTCGTTCGACCTGGCCCGCGACGTGCGCGGCTTCGCGGCCAAGTTCTACACCAAGGAGGGCAACTGGGACCTCGTGGGCAACAACATCCCGGTGTTCTTCATCCAGGACGCCATCAAGTTCCCCGACCTCGTCCACGCCGCCAAGCCCGCGCCCGACCGCGAATTTCCGCAAGCGCAGACCGCTCACGACAACTTCTGGGACTTCATCACGCTGACCCCAGAGTCGATGCACATGATCATGTGGACGATGTCGGATCGCGCGATCCCGCGCGGCTTCCGCTTCATGGAGGGGTTCGGGGTCCACACCTTCCGACTGATCAACGCCGAAGGGGCCAGCACCTTCGTCAAGTTCCACTTCAAGCCGCGCCTGGGCCTGCAGTCGGTGATGTGGAATGAGGCGGTGAAGATCAACGGCGCCGATCCCGACTATCACCGCCGCGACCTGTGGGACGCCATCGATCTGGGCGCGCCGCCCGAATGGGACCTGGGCGTGCAGCTGTTCGACGAGGCCTTCGCCGAAGAGTTCGAGTTCGATGTGCTGGACCCGACCAAGATCATCCCGGAGGAACAGGTCCCGGTGCGGATCATCGGCAGCTTCGTGCTGAACGGCCTGGTGGACAACTTCTTCGCCGAGACCGAGCAGGTGGCCTTCTGCACCCAGAACGTCGTGCCGGGCATCGGCTTCTCGAACGACCCGCTCCTGCAGGGCCGCAACTTCTCCTATCTCGACACTCAGCTGAAGCGCCTGGGCAGCCCCAACTTCACCCATATTCCGATCAACGCCCCGCGCTGTCCGATGCACAACTTCCAGCAGGACGGGCACATGGCGATGCGCAATCCGCGCGGGCGGGCCAACTATGAGCCCAACACCTGGGGCGGCCCCCGCGAGAGCCCGACAACGGGCTACCGGCATTTCGCCGAACCTGTGAGCGGTGAAAAGCGCCAGCTGCGGCCGGAGTCGTTCGCAGACCACTATAGCCAGGCGCGCCAGTTCTTCATCAGCCAGGCGCCGATCGAGCAGAAGCACATCGGCGACGCCCTGGTCTTCGAGCTGTCCAAGTGCGAACGGGTCGACATCCGTCAGCGCATGGTCGGACATCTGCTCAATATCGACGAGGGCCTGGCCCAGGCCGTGGCGACCGGATTGGGCATAAAGGTCCTGCCGCCGCCGGCGCCGGCCAAGCTTCCCACGCGGATGGACCTGCCGCCGTCCGACGCGCTCAGCATCGTCAAGCGCATCCCGGGCACGTTCGAGGGCCGCAAGCTGGGGATCCTGGTCACCGACGGGGCGCCGGCCGGCCTGGTGGCGGCGCTGACCGAACGGGTCAAGGCGCTGAAAGCTGTCTACGAAGTAGTTGCGCCGCACATCGCCGGCGCGGAACTCGACGACGGGACCATCGTCGAGGCCAAGCAGAAGATCGATGGCGGCCCGTCGGTGCTTTATGACGCCGTCGCGATCATCGTCTCGGAGGAGGGAGCCAAGAAGCTTTCCAAGGACAAGACGGCGCTCGACTTCGTCAACGACGCCTACGCCCATGGCAAGTTCATCGGCCATACCGCGGCGGCCAAGACGATCTTCCAGAAGGCCGGTGTGGAGAAGGGCGACGAGGGGGTGATCCTGCTCGAAGGGCCGGAGGACGTCGGAGACTTCCTGGCGGCCTGCGGTCAGCTGCGCATGTGGGATCGCGAGATCATGAACGACCTGGACGCCAAGGCCTTCCTCGACGTCAACGGCGTCGAGGTCTAGCCAGGCCGTCTCGCTGGCGGCGCCTGCCAGGCGCGGCCGCGCCATCTTGGCCCGCGCCTCGCCGGCGCTAATGCCCCGTCGGCGGCGGCGCGGGAACGGTAAAGCTTGTCGGACATTAAGCCGAGGCTTGGACTGGAGACCCTCTTGGACGCCCGATCCTTTGCAAACCCTGCTGGCCGCGCTCGAGGCGACCGGCTACTGCTTCATCACACCGACGCCAGCGACATCGCGGCGATGGGTCGAGCGCGCGACGCCGAGCCCAAGGTCGCTCCGTGATATCTTCGGCTGGAGCCTAGCCTTTGACGCCCAAGACCTTGATCCCGACCTCCTGGCGCTGGGGCATGATGGGGGCTGGCTCGTACCCCGGGCCGCGGGCTGGCGCGCCACGGCGCGGGTCTCGACCGTTCATGCCGCCTCTTTCTGCATTCGGCCTTTCCCACGGACAGTCCCGATGCGGTGTTCCTCGGCCCCGACACCTATCGCTTCGCCGACCTGATCGCGGCGGAGATCGGCAGGGCCCCCGTGAATCGCCTGCTGGATCTGGGCGCCGGCGCGGGGGTGGGCGGCATCCTCGCCGCGCGCTACGCGCCCGGGGCCACGGTCTTTCTGAGCGACGTCAATCCCCTGGCCCTGGAACTGGCGGGCGCAAGCGCCTGCAGGCCAGTGGGCTGGAGGCCGCGCCGCCGGGGCTGGATCTGATCCTGGCCAATCCGCCCTACATCGCCGGCGACTCCGGCCACATCTACAAGGACGGCGGCGATTTGCACGGCGCGCGGTTGTCCCTGGATTGGGCAGCTGAAGGGCTTCGCCGCCTGACGGCGGGCGGGCGCCTGCTGCTCTATGCCGGCAGCGCTATCCTCCAGGGCGGGTTCGACGCCTTCAAAGCCGCCCTCGAGGCGGCGGTGGCGCAACAGGGCGGCGTCCTGGCCTATCGTGAACTTGACCCGGACGTCTTCGGCGGCGACCTGCGACGGCCAGCCTACGCTGATGTCGAGCGGATCGCCGCCGTGGCCGCGGTGATCGCAAAGCCGGCATGAGCTCTAGGCGCCCGTGGCGTCATCCGGGGCGGCGACTGCCTTGGATTCCGGCGAATTTTTCTGGCGCAGGAAGATCGACAGCACCACCAGGACGGCCGTCGACAGGAACTCGCTCTGCCAGTTCTGGAACGACTCGAACCAGAGCTGCGGGTCGACGAGATAGGCCAGCGTCGTCTCAGCGGGCTGGCCATGTTCCAGGGCCTCCTGCGCAGCCGCCCGCGCGCTGAACGCCCAATGGAGCGCGAAGGACGCTACGAACAGCAGGCCGAGCGCGAGACCCAGGGAATGAGCGTAAAGCCAGCCCAGCATGCCTCCGCGTCGGGCCAGGGCGGGCGCGGCGGGATCCTGGCTGGGCAGGTCATCGCGGGCCGCTGCATCCGGGTCGCGGGACTCGGCCGATCCGCGCTGGACGAGCATGGCCGTCAGCACGACATAGACGCCCATCTGCAGGAATTCGCTCTCCCAGTTCTCGAAGAGCGCGGCCCAGAACGGCGGGCCGCCGAGGTAGCCCAGGAGATCGAGGGCGGGTTGGCCATGACGCAGCAGGTCCTGGTTTTCCACGCGCCAGCCCGACAGCATCTGGCCGGCCACGCTGATCAGGAACATCAGCATGAGGACGAGGGTCAGCCCCCTGTCGGCGAGCCAGGTCTTCATAAGCGTTAGACGTGCGGGAGCGCCGCAAGGTTCCCGGACGCTCACGCATCGGTTCGCATATGCGCCGACGGGGCGCGTGCCCGTCCACCCGTCATCGACTGGCGGATTGACACGCCCAGAGCCTGGGCGGCGCCGGCCGCTGTTTTAGCGTAGTAGCGCGAACCAGACGACCAGACCCACGGCCGAGGCGGCGAAGGCGGCCACCGCCCAACCCTGCGGCGTCAGCAGGCGAGGAAAGTGTCTTCGAGGTCCGCGCATGACCGGACGATAAGCGCTGCCGGCGCCGACCGACAGAGGGAACGGCGCGGCCGTCGTCATTCCGACGGCGGCTCCCCTGCGGCCTCGGCTAACCGCGTCACCGTCTCGGCCAGGGACGTGAGGTTGTAGGGCTGGCGACAAAGCGGCTGTCGGCGGGCGTGGGCTCGGCCAGCGGACGGCCGGAGGTGACGACGAGCTTGATCGCCGGCCATTGGGCGTGCACCAGGCGCGCGAGCGCCAGGCCGTCAAGTTCGCCGGCATGTTGACGTCGGTAAACAGCACGCCGACCTCCGGGCGCGCCTTCAGAACCGCGAGGGCTTCAGCGGCGTTGGCGGCCTCGACGACCTCGCAGCCGGCGTCGGCCAGGGCCACGCCCGCCAGTTCACGGATGAGGGGTTCGTCGTCGACAATGAGAACGACGGGAACGGACTGGGACATGGGAGGCCAAGCGCGCGTCTCGGTGTCGCGTTCCGACAGCGCAGGCGGCGGCGAGAAATTCTTTTAAGCCTTGTGTTTCGCCCCCTTGCGGCGACGGGGAACGCAAGCGTCGCCGTCGCCGTTAAGGCCACGCCTCACTCACGGAGATCAACGATGGCCCGTAACTCCCTGCTCGCCGCCGCGGCCCTCGCCGCCCTGACCCTGGCCGCGTGTCAGAAGAAGGACGCCGACCCCAAGCCCGCCGACCCGGGCACGAGCAATGCGGCGGTGAACGCCGCCCAGGACGCGACCTCGGCTGCCGTCGGCAAGGCCTCGGCCGTCACCGCCGGGCCGGTCTCCACCGACGCCTTCGTCACCAACGCCGCCATCAGCGACATGTACGAAATCCAGGCGGGCCAGATCGCCCAGCAGAAGGGGCAGTCGGCCGACGTCAAGGCGTTCGGCAAGCAGATGGTGACCGACCACACCGCCCTCTCCAACGCCATGAAGCCGCTGATCCTCGCCGCCGGCAAAACCCTGCCGACCGGCCTGGACGAGCGCCGCAAGGGCCTGATCGACAACCTCAACGCCGCCGCGCCCGCCGATTTCGACAAGGTCTATCTCGACCAGCAGCAGGCCGCCCATGACGAGGCGCTGACCCTGATGCAGGGCTATGCTGACCATGGCGACGACGCCGGCCTCAAGGGCGGGGCGACAAAGGCGCTCCCGAAGATCAAGGCCCACCTGGAGCACGTCAAAGGCCTGGCCGCCTCGCTCGGCGGCGGTCACTAGGAGCGCGCGTCATGGGTCTGTTTTCCAAGATCGTCGACAAGATCTTCCATCACGATAAGGCGCCTGCCCAGGCCGCGGCGCCGGCGGCCGTCCCCCCGACCGCCTCGGCCGTGGCCCCGGTCGCGCCGGCTCCTGCCGCGACGCCCGCGCCCGCGCCGGTCGATGTCGAGGCGGTGTTGACCTCGATGGCCGAGATCGAAGGCGGCGGCGGCAACTGGCGCACCTCGATCGTCGACCTGCTGAAGCTGCTGAAACTCGACTCCAGCCTGGAGGCGCGCAAGGACCTCGCCGATGAACTCGGTGTCCATGTCGGCGAGGCCGGCAGCGCCGAGCAGAACATCGCCCTGCACAAGGCGGTCATGAAGAAGCTGGCCGACAATGGCGGCCAGGTTCCGGCAAGCCTCTACACCTGAATTGGGGAAGACGCCGCCGCCCGCGCGGCGGCGTCGATCCTAGCATAAACCTCCCGGCAAGCCGTGAGGCTTAGACTGTCGTCATGGGGCGACCGTACACCAGGCCCGAGGACCGCGCCGTGGAGCGCCGCGCGCTTCCGCGTCGGCGGACCCTGCTGGCCGCCCGGCTGGCGGCCGGGGACCCGGCCGTGATCCTGTCGTGCGGTGTGCGCAATCTCAGCGCCAAGGGGGCGGAAATCCAGCTGGAGAGTCCCGCCCTGCTGCAGCCGCCCTTTCGCCTGCTGATGGTGCGAGACGGCGTCATTCACGAGGCCAGGCTGGCCTGGGCCTGGGGCGCAAGCGCGGGCCTCGACTTCTTGACAAGCTATCCGCCCGAGGCGGCGGTCCCGGAGCCAGCCAAGCCGCTGCGCGCCCTCTGGACGGCCTTGCGGTTCTTGCGGCTCTCGGTCGCGCCGCCCTGTCCTAGGCCAGCGCCTGGAGGAGCCGCTCGACCAGCTTGTAGCGTTCGGCGGGGCCGGGCGTCGGCGCGGCCACCACGACCTTGTCGCCCTCTCGGGTGACGGCGTCGGCGACCTTGGCCAGTCGCTCGGCCGCGGTGGCGGCGCTGCGCGGCGAGAGCATCAGGGCGACCCCCTTGGGGCCGGCGCGAACCTGACGGGCCCCGGCAGCGCTGGCGAGGGCCTGCAGCCGGGCGCCGTCGACCAAGGTCTCAACGGCGGACGGCAGGCTGCCGAACCGGTCCTCCAGCTCTTCCTCGAAGGCGTCGATCTCGGAAAGGTCCGTCAGGCGCGCCAGTCGGCCGTAGAGGCCTATGCGGGTGACCGGATCTGGAACGTAATCGACCGGGATCGCGCCGCTCTGGCCAATCGTGACATCCGGGCTTTGCGGTTCGTCGGCGTCGGTCTCGCCGCGCGCGGTGCGCAGCGCGCGCTTCAGCAGTCGCTGATATAGTCCCGCCCCGATCATCCGGACGTGTCCGGCCTGGTCGTCGCCGACAAGATCGCCCCCGCCGCGCAGATCCAGATCGCGCGCGCTGATCGCCAGTCCGGACCCAAGGCGGTCGAACGCCTCCAGCGTGGTCAGCCGCGCTCTAGCCGCCTCGGTGAGCGGTTCGTCAGGATCGGTCAGAAGGCAGGCAACGCCCTGGATCCGGCCGCGGCCGACGCGACCGCGCAGCTGGTGGAGCTGGGAGAGGCCGAACCGGTCGGGGCGCCAGATGATCATGGTGTTGGCCCGGGGCACGTCGAGGCCGCTCTCGATGATGTTGGTGGCCAGCAGGACATCGCCCCCGCCGTCGGCGAAATCGATCATCACCATGTCTGTCTCGTCGGTGGGCAGGTCGCCGTGCGCGACCTTGAGCGACAGTTCGGGGGCCAGGCTGGCGAGGCGCTCGGCCATCGGCGCGATATCCTCGATGCGGGGCACGACCACGAAGCTCTGCCCGCCACGCCGCTTTTCGCGCAGCAGCGCCATCCGCAGGCTAGCGGCGTCGAACGGCGACAGGAAGGTCCTGATCGGCCGTCGCCGCGCCGGCGGACTGGCGATGACGCTGACCGCCTGGATCCCGACCATCGCCGCTTGCAGGGTGCGGGGGATCGGCGTGGCGGTGAGCGTCAGCACATGGCCGTCCTGTGCCTTGGCGCGCAAGGTCTCCTTCAGGGCTGCGCCGAACTTCTGTTCCTCGTCGATGATCATCAGCGCCAGATTATCAAACGTCAGGTCCTGGCTCCCCAAGGCGTGGGTGCCGATGACGATCCGGATCTCGCCGCTGGCCAGGCCCGCCTTCACGGCCCGGGCCTCGGCGGCGGAGACCAGACGCGACAGATGGGCCACGCCCACATCCGACCCGGCGAACCGGCGCTTGAACGTCTCGACGTGCTGGCGCGCCAGCACCGTGGTCGGGGCCGCAAGCGCCACCTGTCGTCCGCTGAGCGCAACGGCGGCGGCCGCCCGCAAGGCGACCTCGGTCTTGCCATAGCCGACGTCCCCGCAGACCAGCCGGTCCATCGGTCGCCCGGACGCCAGATCGTCCAGCACCGCCTCGATCGCGGCCGACTGATCGGGCGTCTCGGGATAGGCGAACCGGGCGGCGAAGCGGGCATAGGTCGCTTTGGGCGGGACGATCGGCTCGCAGCGGCGCTCGGCGCGGGCGGCGGCCAGCGACACGAGCTTGCGCGCCGCCTCCTCGACGTGCCGGGCGACCTCGGCCCGTCTCCGGGTCCAGGCCTCGCCCTTGAGCCGGTCAAGCGTCACGCCGGCCGCCTCGGCGCCATATCGCCAGATCCGCCCGATCTCCTCGATCGGCGCCAAAATGGTGTCGCCGCCCTTATATTCCAGATGGAGGACATCGCGCTCGTCGCCGTCGATCTCGACGGTGGAAAGCGCTCGCAAGATACCGAGCCCATGGTCCTCATGCAGCACCACATCGCCGATCCTGAGGTCCGGCTCGGCGGTGAGGTCGAGGGTCTGGTCGCGTCGCGCGGCCATGCGCCCGCCGAGCACATCGCTGGCGGCGATCACGCTCACCCCCTGTGCGGGATCCACAAAGCCCGCGTCGAGGTCGGCCTCAAGGGTGAGGATCGCCTGCTGTCCGATCGCGGCGGTCCAGTCCGCGGCCGGCTCGGGTTTGGCGCCCAGGCCCCGCGACAGCGCCCGGGCGAGCGGGCGCAGCTCGTGGGCCAGGCCCGTCAGGACGACGGTCCGTCCCGCCGCCCGTTCGGCGGCGACGAAATCGCTGAAGGCCCGCCCCGGATTACGCGCCCTTGCGAAGATCGGCGCGGGTGAAATCGGCGCAAGATCCAGGCTCACGGCCGTCCACTGGGCCAGCGACGACGACAGCGCATCGCCCAGGCAGTAGAGGCGGTCTGGCGGCGGCGTCTGGCTGTCGCCCCCGCCGAGAAGCCGCCGCGCCTCGAAGGCGTCTGCGATATGTTCCTGCACGTCCGAGATCCGCCCCAGGGCCGCGGCGTCGACCGAAAGCCGCGCGTGCGGCAAAATCTCGAACAGGCTTTCCAGCCGCGGGTAAAGGGAGGGCAGGTCGTGTTCCAGGCCCGGCGCGCGCTCGGCCTCGCGCGTCTCGATCCACTCGCTCGCCGGGCCCAGGTCGAGCGCCTCGATCCTGGCCTCCGATCGCTGGGTCAGCGGGTCAAAGAGGCGCATCTCAAGGATTTCGTCCTGCGCGTTCAGCTGAATCCGCACGGGCTGGGCCGCCTCGGCCGGGAAGAGATCGACGACCTCCCCCAACACGGCGATCTCGCCAGGCTCGTCGATGCGTTCGTCAAAGACGTATCCCGTGCGCCGGGCGAAGGCGATGAACGCCTCGCGATCCAGGCGTTGGCCGATGGCCAGAGACAAACGGGTCTCCAGCGCCAGCGCGTGCGGGGGCAGGCGCTGAACCAAGGCCTCCGGCGAAGTGACCAGCAAAGGGTCTTTGATCTTCGCCAGCGCGGCGAGAACCCGCATGCGTCGGCCCATCACGTCACGCGATGGCGAGGCGCGATCGTAGGGCAGACAATCCCACGGGGGCAGCACCAGCACCTCGCGATCGGGGAAAAGCCCGGCCAGCGCCCGCCCAATCTCCTCGGCGCGCCGCTCGCTCGAGGCCAGGTGGACTAGAGGCGAGCCTGCGGATGCGCAGGCCAGCGCGACCGCCAGGGCGGCGGCGGGCGCCTGCGTGGCGACGCGGGGCGGCATCGGGTCACGCGCGCCCGGGGTGAGGATTTCGCCGGCGGCGTGAAGGGGATCGGACGAGGCCATGAGATGCTCGATGCGGGCGATGAGCCAACGCCCGCGCGAGGCGCGCAGGCCGGACCGACGGGAACGCTTACACAGCGGCGCCGTTGCACGGTGAGGACGGTGCGGCAGGCGCATGGGCGAGACAACGGAGAGCGGGTCCTGACCCTATGGCGAGGGGTGTCGAGGCCAGGGCGACTGCTCGAGCTGGCGTCGCGTCTCGGCTATGCCGCGCGGGGCGCGGTCTATCTGGGCATGGGCGTGATCGTCCTGGCCGCCGCCTTCGGCCTGGCCCCGCGCGCCAAGGGCGCCAAGGCGATGATGGCGGCGTGGGCCGATTGGCCGATCGGGCAGGGGGTGCTGATCGTCATGGCCGGCGGCCTCTGGGGTTTTGCCGCCTGGCGCGCCCTCCAGGCCGTCTATGACGCTGACGGCCATGGCCGGTCGGCCAAGGCGATCGTGGTCCGGCTGGGCCAGGCGGTGAGCGGCGTCGTCTACGCCGCGCTCGCCATGTCCGCCGTAACCGTCCTGGACGCGTTCGAGGATATCGACGAGGCCGACGAGGAACGCGCGGCCCGCGCCTTCGCCGCGCGCGTCCTCGGCTTGCCCTACGGTGACGCGGTGTTGCTCTGCGTCGGAGCGGCGTTGATCGGCGTGGGCGTCGGCAACATCCTGCAGGGCCTGCTCCAGGATTTCGCCAAGCGCCTGACGTGCGACGAGGCGCTGTGCCGACGCGTGGCTCCGCTGGCCAGGCTCGGCTATGGAGCCCGCGGACTGGCGACCCTTCCGACCGGTGCGTTCCTGATGCGGGCCGGATGGGAAACGCGCAGCGGCGAAGCCCATTCCTGGGGCGGGGCGCTGCAGGTGATCGCCGCCAAGCCGTTCGGCCACCTGGCCTTGTCGGTGGTGGCGCTCGGCCTGATCGCCTTTGGCCTGTTCGCCTGGGTTGAAGCGGCCTATCGGCGGATCCGCCCGCCGAACCGATGACGAGGAACGGCCCGCAGGCTTGGCCGTTCGTCTGGGCCTTGGAGCCAGCGGGGTATCGACATGCCAACGAAGGTCACCGGCCGCGCACGGCGCGCGCCCAAGCCCGCAGAGCGGGGCCCAGTGCTGACGCGGACGCGGAACCTCAAGATGGCGCGGTCGGCCCATGCCTATGTCCGCGGGAGCACCGTCCGGTTCTACGAGTGGCTCGAGACGAGCAAGGGACGCCTTCCGGATGGGCCGCCGATCTGGATCTGCGGCGATTGCCACCTTGGAAACCTCGGGCCCCTGGCCGACAGCCTGGGCCGGGTCGACATCCAGATTCGGGACCTTGATCAGACGGTCATCGGCAATCCGGCCCACGATCTGATCCGTCTGGGCCTGTCGCTGGCCTCGGCCGCGCGAAGCTCCGACCTTCCCGGCGTGGTGACCGCGCGTATGATGGAGGGGCTGATCGAGGGCTATGAGGCGGCCCTGGCCGAGGATTTCGAGGCCAAATCGCGCCATCCGCCCATGATCGGCGCGGTCCTGCGCCGCGCGACCAAGCGGACCTGGAAACATCTGGCAACGGAGCGTCTAGCCGGCGTGGCGCCGGAGATTCCGATCGGCAAGCGGTTCTGGCCCGTGAGCCGGGCCGAGCACCGTGAGCTGGAAGACCTTTGCCTCAGTGAGACCGTTCGCGGCCTGGTCACCAGCTTCGACGCGCGAAACGCCGGCGGCAAGGTGCGTTTCCTCGATGCGGCCTATTGGATGAAGGGCTGCAGTTCGCTGGGTCGGCTGCGCTATGCCGCGCTGCTCTCCGTGGAGGGCGAGGACGGCGAGACCGACGTGCGGTTCCTGGACCTAAAGGAGGCGGTCAAGGCCGCGGCTCCCCGCAGCCCGGATGCGGCCATGCCGCGCGACAACGCCGAGCGCATCGTCGCCGGCGCCAGAGCGCTGTCGCCGAACCTGGGCGAGCGCATGGCGGCCTGCCGCCTCCTCGGCCGCTCGGTCATCGTCCGTGAGCTGATGCCCCAGGACATGAAGATTGAACTGACCGGTCTGACGCCGGATGAGGCGATGGCCGCGGCCCAGTCGCTCGCCCGGGTGGTCGGGGACGCGCACGGACGGCAGATGGATGCGGCGACGCGGGCCGACTGGCTCGGCGTTCTGGCCCGCAATCGCACGGGCGGGCTCGATGCGCCCTCCTGGCTCTGGTCCAGTGTGGTCGAATTGATCGCCGCCCACGAGGCGGCCTATCTCGAACATTGCCGGCGTTACGCCCTTGGCCTCGACCTCTGATCGGACCGACGGCGGCCAAGGGCGAGCGACGTGTCAGGCGATGCCCGCGCCGCCGGTAACGCCGTACACTTCGCCGGTGATGAAGCTGGCCTCCTGCGAGGCCAGGAGCACATAGACGGGGGCGATTTCCACGGGCTGACCGGGGCGGCCAAACTGGGATTGCTCGCCGAAATGTTGGACCTTCTCCTGGGTCTGGCCGCCGCTGGGCTGCAGCGCGGTCCAGAACGGACCGGGCGCGACGGCGTTGGCCCGCACGCCGGACTTGATCAGCTGTTTGGCCAGGGCCTTGGTGAAGGCGACGATCCCCGCCTTGGTGGTGGCATAGTCGAGGAGATTTTCCGACGGCTCGTAGGCCTGTACCGACGCGGTGTTGATCACCGCGGCGCCCGGCTTGAGGTGAGGCTTGGCCGCCTGGGTGATCCAGAACATCGCATAAAGATTGGTCTTGAGCGTCTTGTCGAACTGCTCGCTGTCGATCGCCCCGATGTCGGGGCGGCTGACCTGCTTGCCGGCGTTGTTGACCAGGATGTCGAGGCCGCCCAGGCCATCGACGGCCTTGGCCACGAGCGCCTGACAGAAGGCCTCGTCCTTGATGTCGCCCGGCAGGGCGACGGCTTTGCGACCCTCGGCCTCGATCAGCGCGATGACCTCGCGCGCATCGCTTTCTTCACTCGGCAGATAGCCGATGGCGACATCCGCGCCCTCGCGCGCGAAGGCGATGGCCGCCGCGCGGCCGATGCCGGAGTCGGCGCCGGTGATGAGCGCTTTTCGGCCCTTGAGCTTGCCCGAGCCGCGGTAGCTTTCCTCGCCGTGGTCGGGCTGGGGGTGCATCTTGGCGGCCAGGCCCGGCGCAGGCTGGGGCTGAGGCGGAAAAGGCGGCTTTGGGTACTGCTCTCGCGGGTCCTGCATGCGCAGCCGGTCGTCGTGGGACATGGTCTTTCTCCATCGGGTGCAGCCCTAACGAGGGCGCCGCGCGCCCGTTCCGAAGACGCCCGGCAGGTGGCGCCCGCGCGATCCCGACAGCCCCTCGCACGGCGGGGCCTATACCGTGGGCGCGAGGCCTTCGGCTTGACGCAGGCGCTTGTGGATCTCGGTCGCGGCGATCGCGGCCTCGGCCGCGGCCACGGTGATCTGATTTAGCCCGCGCACGACGTCGCCGGCCGCGAACACCCCGGACAGCGAGGTTTGCTGGTGGGGGTCGACCAGGAGATTGCCGTCGGGGTCATGCGCTGCGCCCCAGCGCACGGCGAGCCGGCTCTGCATCTCGCAACCGAAGGCCAGGTAAAGGCAATCGAAGGTTCGAGACTGCGAACCCTGTCGGACGACGAGCCGGTCGTTCAGGGTCAGGTCGGCTAGATCGACGTCCAGCACCTCGACCCCGGCGGCGGCGAGGTCCTGCTGGCGCGAAACCGGGCCCTCGCCCAGGCGCAGCCAGGTCACCCGCGGCGAATAGCTGCGCAGGAAGAGCGCCTCGCGCGCCGCCAAATCGCCCTCGCCAGCGACCGCGATCGCCTGATCGATCGCTTCATAGGCGTCGCAGATGGGGCAGACGCGGACGAGGCCCCGGCGAAGCGCCGCGTCGAGCCCGTCCAGCGGGGGGCGCCGATCGACCACGCCCGTGGCAAGGATCACGTAGCGAGCCCGTACCTGCGGGGTCGACGCCGCTTCCAGAACGAGCGCGGCGCCGTAAGGCTCCAAGGTCAGGGCTTCGGCCCGACCGGGCAAAATCGTTGCGCCGTAGCGGCGCGCCTGCGCGCGCAATCGCGCCAGGAGCGCCTCACCGCTGACCCCCTCGGGAAACCCGGGGGTGTTGTGGCTTTCCGGAATCCAGCTGGCGCGCGGCGGTCCGCCGTCGAGGACCACCACGCGTCGTCGGTATCGGGCCAGATAAATCGCCGCGGTCAGGCCCGCGGGACCGGCCCCAACGATCGCGACGCCGCAATCAACCACGCTTTGCTCTCCAGCTTCAACGTCGCCTGACAGAACGGTTCGCCCCGCCGGCGGTTGCGGCCCGTCGGACGTGGCCGAGGAACGATCGCCGCGCGCACGGCGTTGCAGCGCTTGAGCTTAGAAGGGCATGCGACGGGTGTTTGCGTTGGAAGTCTCACCAGCGAGAAGCGAATGGGTGGTGCGCCAGACCGGCGAGGCGCCGCTGGCGCGCTTCGCGACCTTCGAGGCGGCCGAACGGCGGGCGCGGTGGCAGGCCGTGCGTCAGGAGGTCCGCGGGGCGCCGGCCCAGGTGGCCATCCTCGCCGCGGACGGCTCGGTCCCGGGCTGCTGGCGCGGCGAACGCTTTGTGCCCCTGGCGGCGCTGGAGGCCGCGGCATGACGCAAGAAACCGCGTCGGCCACCCCGGCCCTCAACGGGCGCGACGATGGCCTGTCCTTGACGGCGAGCGACTTCGCCGGCCCCCGCATCCAGCTCGTCGGCGATGTGGACTACGCCAAGTATCAGCGCTTTCGCGACCAACTCGAACGCTCCGCCGCGAGCGGGCTGACCCAGCCGTCGCCGGCGGGCGCGATCTCGATGTTCAACGGCTCCCCGACATTCACGCCCACAGCGGTCCTCGCGCTCGTCCCGATCACGGCGCCTGCTCTACGCGGTCAATCGTCCGCCGTCTGTAAAAGATTGTGACCCACGCGGATGGCCTGCGCGACCGCAAAGAGCGCAGCGAGTGACAGCCCGGCAAACGCCGTGTCCGCGTTGAGCGCGGACACGGCGCGGTCGGACCTGACCGCTCAGCGAGCGTCGCGAAGATAGATCGTTTTGACGCTGGAGCCGCGCATCAGCAAGCCCAAGACGAGGCCGACCGCCGCCGCCACGCCAAGGGCGCGGCCGGGGTTCTCGCGCGTCCAGCTTTCCAGGGTGCGATAGCGCTGTTGGGCCTGATCGCCGGCCTGGCTGGCCAGGGCCTGCACTCGGTCGCGGGTCTCACCGAGGCTTTCGACGGCGACGTCCTTGACGCTGCCGACCGCATCCTTCGCGGCGCTGGCCGCGGCTTTCAATTTCGGCTCCACCGCCGCGCGCGCTGTGGCGCGTTGGGTGTCGGTCTTGCTCGCGCCGTTGGGCAGGGCGGGATCGGCGTAGTCGGACATCAGGCTCTCCGAGCGGCGGTTGCGATCCTGCTCAAACTCGGACGTCCGACGTCGTGTTCCCCCATGACCACGTGGAAAAGCGCGATGGGAGAAAACGGGGGAGGCGGCGCCCCAGCGCGGGCGACGTTCGCGTGGCTTCGTTATCGTGCCGTTCGCGCGGGGATTAGAAGAGCTCGTCCATCAGCAAGTGAAACTGCAGCCGGCGGCGATCGGGAACTGGCGTTCCGTAACACGTCAGGAAGCGGTCTCGAGAATCCTCGCCGAACTCGCCCAATCCATTCCAGAGGATGGCAAGATCCTGGTAGCGATCGGCCAGGCCGGCGCGGCCCAGATCGATGCAGCCGACGACCTTGCCGTCTGAAACAAGTATATTGTCGAGCGAATAGTCTCCGTGCGTGACGACAAGGTCGGGCTCGAACGGCAACAAGCTGTTGGCCGCGTCCCAAACCTGCTCAGCGGTCCACCCGCCCCGCTCTTCATCAAAATCCTCTTCGTCCACCAAGCCGGCATCGATCCGATCCCGGGCCAGAGCAAGCCGGTGGGCAGGGGCGGCGTTGAACGGGCAGGAACTCGCCGGGATCGCGTGGAGCCGGCGCAGGAAAATCGCCAACGCCTCGACGATAGCGCCCCTGTCGTCGGGGCGGGCGGCAAGAGCGTCGTACGCGGTGGCGCCAGGCAGGGCCTGGGTCAGCAACCAAGCCTCGCCCGGCGTCGCGACAAACTGTTCGATCCTTGGCACGGGAGCGTGCCGGCCAAACCATCGAAGTTTGCCCATCTCCTCGGTCAGATCGTCGGCTCCGGCGTCCTGGCCTTGCTTCAGAAAGAGGTCTGGAGCGTCAGGCTTGCGGTGCAGGCGGTACACCGCGCTGCCCGACTCCCCGGCCGCAGCTTGCGTCCACGCGTAACCGTGAAGCTTGGCGGCCAGCTCCGGGGCAACGGCAGTATCGCGCCTTCTACGGTCACGGCTTCAATCTCGTCATCAGTTGGCGGCGTCACGGACTGCATAGAGCAGCGCGCTGCGCGTGCAAGAGCGGCGCGGCCTCGCCACGCTCGGCCCCCTGCGGCCATGGTGACATGGTGCGTCCAGAACGCGGCGATCGCTCTCTGTCGCCATGAGCGGACCACGGCTTAAGGGGCTATGCACGACTGCGGCGGGAACATGGCGACGTCTAGATTCGACCCCTGGAGCGGCTGGACGAGCGGTTCCGCAGACCTCAGCCGACCACGCGCAACCGAGGCTGGTCGTAGGTGGGAATCATGGCGAGCGGCTCGCGCTGGCCCGCGTCCGAGGCGAGCCACCGGGCCAGTCGCCGCGCCGCTATGGGCGCGTGGTATACCCGCTCGTCCTTGGCGGCGACGATGTGGGGTTCCTGCTCGGCGTCGAAATCGATATCGAGGTCGAGCGCCCGGGCGGGACCGGCTTTTGGGTGATCGATGCTGTTGGGACCCAATCGCGCCGGTCGGTCGAGGATCAGGCGCAGCGGCAGGAACCCCGCGCCGCGCAAGGCGGCGATCGCCAGATACAGTTTTTCTTCGTAGTCGATCATCACGTCGGCCAAGGCGCCCCTCCCCAGAAGCCTCGCCATGGACGCGCCGATCGTGAGTCCTGTCAATCGAGCCGCGCCGCGACCAAGCGCCTCAGTCGATGCGCCACCAGAACGGCGCCCCGTCGGTCAGGTCCGCCAAGCGCGTGCCCTCGAGCGCGGTGTCGCCCCACCAGGCCTCGTCGATTATCGGCGCGCCCTGGTCCAGACAGGCCTGGGCGCAGCGGACGGCGGCGACGACCCACAGCCGGCGATCGTTCGCCCGCCGCTCGAAGGCGATCATCTGGTCGGCGCGACGGCCTTCGAGCGTCAGGGGGCGCAAAGGCGCGGCGAAGACGGCGGGTTGCTCGCGGCGCGCGGTCAGCAATTGGCGGATCAGGGCCTGCTTGCTGGCCCCGTCGCGCCAATCGATCGCGCCGATATCGCGGTCAAGCCCAACCTGGCGCCGGGCGTAGTCGACCGGCCGGCGGTTGTCGGGATCGACCAGGCTGAAGTCCCAGAATTCCGTTCCCTGGAACAGGTCGGGGGCGCCGGGCAGGGTCAGGCGCAGGCCGGTCTGGACCAGGCTGTTGGCGACGCTCGCCGGGGCGATCCGGGCCACGAAGGCGGCGCAGTCCTGGCGGAAACGGTCGTCGGGGCCGATCAGCAGCCGCCGCAGATAACGTTCGCACGCCGCCTCGTAAGACTCGTTGGGCGTGGCCCAGGACGTCCGAAGCTTGGCCTCGCGCAAAGCCTTGCGCTGCCAGCCGGCCAGCCGGTCGGCGAAGTCCGCCATGGACGGGACGTCCTCGACGGCCAGGTCCAGCGGCCAGGCCCCGACGATCATCTGGTGCAGCATGTGGGCGTCGCCGGGATCGACCGCGTCGAGGGCGACAAAGGCCAGCCAGGCCTTGGCCCGCTCGGCCCAGATGTCGGGGATCTCGCTGAGCACGGCCAGCCGGGCGCGCACGTCCTCGCCGCGCTTGTGGTCGTGGGTGGCGGTGGTCAGCAAGCCATGCGGAAAGGCGCGGCCGCGCGCGGCGGCCAGGTCCAGAAAAGTCGCCGGCGTCGTCGACAGCCGCCCCGGATCGAAGCCGACGTCGTTGCGCGACAGCAGCCGGCCGTAGCGATAGAAGGCGGTGTCCTCGACCGCCTTGGCGGCGACCGGGGCGCTGAGCTGCTCGAAGCGCCGGATCGTCTCGGCGCGCAAGTCGGCGGGCGCGTCGCCGTCGCCGGCCAGCCAGCGGCCGATATGGTCCAGCGCCGCGCCGGACGCCGGCTCGGCCGCCTTGGCCCGCGCCAGGGCGTGGTCCGGCGCCCGGCCGGTGTCGACGGCGTAGGTGCGATAGACCGAGAAGGCGGCGATCAGGGCGACGAGGGCCCGGCGCAGGGCCGGCAGGGGCAGGTCGCGCGCGGCGAGATCCGCCCGCGCCAGCCGGTGGAAGGCCGCGGCGGCGGCGTCCAGCTGGCCGGCGAAGTCGCGGGTCAGCACCTCGCGACGGGCGGCGTGCTCCTCGACCTCGAAGTCGGGCGTGCGGCCGCTCAGCTCGCACCACAGCCGGGCCAGCGGCTCGGCGCCGGCCGGGTCGTGCTGCACGGCCGAGATCTCGTTCATCACCTCGTAGCCGGTCGTCCCATCGACGCCCCAGTCGGGCGACAGCGCCTCACCGGCGCCGAGGATCTTCTCGACCACCAGCCAGGGCGGGCGCGACGGGTCGGCCGCCTCCAGGGCCTGGCGCAGCCGGCGGCAATAGCCGGGCGGATCGGCCAGGCCGTCGACATGGTCGACTCGCAGGCCGTCGATCAGCCCTTCGCGATAGAGCCGCAAGGGCAGGGCGTGGACGGCGTCGAACACGGCGGGATCCTCGATCCGCAGGGCCGCCAGCTCGGTGATGTCGAAGAACCGCCGCCAGTTGATGGCGTCGCCGGCCGCGCGCCACCAGGCCAGCCGGTAGTGCTGGCGTTCCAAAAGGTCGTGCAGCCGGCTTCGGCCCTCCGGCGTGGCCGGATCATAGGCGTCCGGCGCGGCCCGGACCTCGGCGTGATCCTCGGGCCGCAGCGGGAAGCGGTGGGCCCCGTAGGCGATGACCGACACGCGCTCGACATCGAGCCGCAGGTCGCCGCTGGCCAGCACCTCGCCATAGGGCGCGCCCAGGAACGGCGCCAGGATCTTTCCCTTCAGGTCCGGGTCGAGCGGCTCCCAGTCGATGTCGAACATCGGCGCGAAGGCGCTGGCGCGGCCGTTCTGCAGGACATCGAGCCACCAGGCGTTGTCGTCGCCGCCGACCGCCACGTGGTTGGGCACGATGTCGAGCACGACGCCCAGTCCCTCGGCCTTGAGGGCCGCGACCAGGGCCCGGAAGCCGTCCTCGCCGCCCAGGGCGGGGTTGACGGTCGTGGGGTCGACGACGTCGTAGCCGTGGGTCGAGCCCGCCCGCGCCGTGGCGATCGGCGAGGCGTAGAGGTGGCTGACGCCGAGTCTCGCCCAATAGGGCGCGAGGGCGGCGGCGTCGGCGAAGGTGAAGCCGGCGTGGAACTGGACGCGATAGGTGGCGGTGGGGATCATCGGGGTCTCTGGGCGCGCAGCCGCGCCAGTCGCGCGGCGACGCGGGGTTCGGACAGCAGCTCGGTGCTCGGGCCCGGCAGCCGTCGCCGCCAGTTGGGATGGACGTCGACCACGCCGGGCAGGTTGGGCTGCTCCTCGAGACCGAGGAGGTCCTCGACCGGGATCAGCGCCAGTTCACACGGCGTCTCGCCGACCACGGCCAGGGCCGCGTCGACAGCGGCCTGCGGCGCGTCGACGGGCGGCGCAGGCGCATCGCTCGGGACGATCTTCCACAGCGCCTGCCGGTCCTGGGCGCGCGTTTCCCGTTCCGCGGCGCGGTCGCCGGCGGCGTTCAGGCGGTCGCGCCAGTCGATGTCGAGGCCTCGCCACCAGCCTGCGGTCGGCGGCAGGTCGTGGGTGCTGGTCATGGCCGCCGCCCGCCGATCCCACGTCGAGGGCGGCTTGAAAGCGCCGTCGGCGTCGCGCTCGAACGGCAGGACCCGCATGCCCAGCAGGCCGCGTTCGGCCAGGGTCGCGCGCAGCCCCTCGGGCACGACCCCCAGGTCCTCGCCGATGACCACGGCGTTGGCGCGGCGCGACTCCAGGGCGATCAGCGCCAGCAGGTCGTCCATCGGATAGCGCAGATAGGCCCCCGCGCTGGCCGGCGCGCCATCGGGGATGACCCATAGCCGGGCGAGGCCCAGGGCGTGGTCGATCCGCACGCCGCCCGCGTGGCGCAGGGCCCTGCGCAGGGTGGCCAGGAACGGCTGGTAGTTCGCGGCCGCCAGGGCGTCCGGCGCGAAGCTGGTCAGGCCCCAGCTCTGGCCGGCGGCCTGGAAGGCGTCGGGCTGCGCGCCCAGGGTCAGGCCCAGCATCAGCTCCTGCGGCCGGCGCCAGGCGTGGGAGCCACCCGGATCGAGGCCGACGGCGAGGTCGGCGATCAGGCCCAGGCCCATGCCGGCCGCCTTGGCCGCGTCCTGCGCCCGCTGCAGGCCAAGATCGGCGAGCCACTGGGCGAACAGGAAGAAGCCGACCCGATCGCCAAGGCCCAGGGTGTCGACGACCGTCTCGGCATGGGCCGGGTCCTGATACGCGGCGGGCCATCGCCGCCAGCCGCCAGCGCCCAGGGTCGGCGCCAGCCGCTCGTCCAGGGCTTCGAAGGTCGCATGCAGGCGCAGTTCGGTCCCGCCGGCGGCGACGAAGTCGTCGAAGCGGCTGTCGCCCGAAAAGGCGTGGTAGGCGGCGTTCAGCCGCGCCAGCTTGGCCGCCGCAGCCGCCGGCCAGTCGATCAGGGCCTCGCCGCCGGGGGCGGGCGGGGCGACGCCGAGGGCGGTGGGGTCGCCATAGAGGATGTTGAGATGGTCGCGGCTGGACGGCGAATAGGGGCTGCAGCGTTCTGGGGCGGCGGGGAAGAGGGCGTTGGTCGGACTGATGGCCAGGGCGTCGGCGCCCGCCGCGCCGGCGGCCTCGGCCAAGGCGGCCAGGTCGGCGAAGTCGCCGAACGGGCCATGGTCGCGCAGCGCGTAGATCTGGGCGGTCAGGCCCCAGGCCTTGCGGCCCAGCAGGTCGCGCGGCGTCAGGCAGCGCGGCGGGCACACGGCCAGGGTCAGCAGGCGGTCGTCCAGCTCCAGGCTGTGATAGCCCGGCTCGGCGATGCTGAAGCCGAGGCTGTCGCCGTCGCCGAGCAGGTCCTGCTGGCGACCGTCCTCGAAGGTCAGCCGCGCGCTCTCGGCCGGGATCGGCAGCGTCACGGCCGCGCCGGCGTCCACCACCAGGAAGTCGCGGGCCGGAAGGGCGTGAAGGGCGGCCAGGGCCTGGTCCGGCGCGGCGACGTCGTGGCCGAGGGCCGCCAGCACCGCGCGGATCGTCTCGACCGAGACCCGCTGCTGGCGGCTGTCGAAGTCGATCCAGTCGACGCTCACCCCGACCGCCTCGGCCAGGGCCAGAAGGGCCGTGTCGCTCATGCCGGCGCCTCCAGCCAGGCCGCGAAGGCGGCGGCGGGCAGGGCGCCGCCGACCGGGTCCGGCCCGACGACCGCCAGCGGCGGCCCTTCCGGGGCGGGATCCAGCGGCGCGGCCGCGTCGCCGAGGTTGACGGCCAGGGTCAAGGTCTTGTCGCCCAGCCGCCAGCGGGCCTGCACCGCCTTGGGACCGATCGCCGCCGCGCCCAGGCTGGCGGCGGCGTCCAGATGCGGCGTCAGGTGCTCGCGCCGCAGCCGCAGCAGGTGGCCGATCAGCGCGCGCCACGCCTCGGCGTCGGGACCGGGCCGCGGCCGCGAGGCCTCGAAGGTCGACAGCGCATTGGGGTCGGGAATGGCCTGGCGGGCGTGCGGATCGGCGAAGGCCGGGAACTTGGCGAACTCGCGGCGGCGGCCTTCGCGGACCGCGTCGGCGAGCGCGTCGTGGAAGTCGGTGAAGAACAGGAACGGTGTTGGCGACCCGCTCTCCTCGCCCATGAACAGCATCGGGATCTGCGGCGACAGCAACAACAGCCCCATGGCCGCGCGCAGCCGGTCGCCGGGGACGAGCGCGGTCAGGCGTTCGCCAAGCGCGCGGTTGCCGATCTGGTCATGGTTCTGCAGGAAGCTCACGAAGGCGGTCGGCGGCAGGTGGCGGCTGGGCGCGCCGCGCGGCCGGCCGTCGTGATTGGGCGAGCCCTCGCCCTGATAGATGAAGCCTTCCGCCAGGCATCGGGCCAGGCGCTGCGCGGCCTGGTCGGCGAAGTCCTGGTAGTAACTGCTGGTCTCGTCGGTCAGCAGCACGTGCAGCACATTGTGGAAGTCATCGTTCCACTGGGCGTCGAAGTCATGCGCCAGCCGCTCGGGATCATTGGCCTCGTTCTCCAGCACCAGATGGATGTGGCGCTCGGGGAAGCGGGCGCGGATCTCGGCGGCCATGCGGTCGAGGAAGGCGTTGTCGCCGATCGCGTGCACGGCGTCGAAGCGCAGGCCGTCCAGCCGGAAGGTCTCCAGCCAGTAGAGGGCGTTGTCGATGAAGAACCGCGCCACGGGCTCGCGGTCGAAGGCGATCGCCGGGCCCCACGGCGTCTGGCGTTCCTCATGGAAGAAGGCCTTGGCGTAGGCGGGCAGGTAGTTTCCGTCGGGGCCGAAGTGGTTGTAGACCACGTCCAGCAACACCATCATGCCCAGGCCGTGGGCCGTGTCGACGAGGGCCTTGAGCTCGTCCGCCGAGCCATAGACGGTAGCGATGGCATAGGGCAGGACGCCGTCATAGCCCCAGTTGCGGGTCCCTGAGACGCCGTTGAGCGGCATCAGCTGCAGGGCGGTGACGCCCAGCGCCGCCAGCTCGGGCAGCCGCGCGGCCACGCCCTTGAACCCGCCCAGCAGGCCGCAATGGGCTTCGTAGAGCACGGCTTCGCGCCAGGGGCGGCCGAACCATTCGGCCTGGCGCCAGGCGTAGGCGTCGGACCCGACCAAGAGGCTCCAGCCGTGAACATCGTCCGCCTGGGCCCGCGCGGCGGGGTCGGGGACGGCGAGGTCGTCGTCGATCCGGAAGCGGTAGCGCGCGCCAGGCCGAGCCGCGGCCTCGACCGCGAACCAGCCGTCCCCGACCGGCGTCATGGGCAGGGCGGCCCTGTCGAGTTCGAGAACCACGCTTTGGCGGCTTGGGGCCCAGAGGCGAAAGCGAACGCGATCGGCGTAGAGCCGCAGAGGGCCGTGGGCCGGCGGCGCGCTCATGAGGGGGCGCCGACGCCGCGCAGGATCGCCGCGGCCCCGCCTTGCACGTCCAGGCTGTCGCCGACCGGGCCTGGCGTGGCGCTCGGCTCGGCGCTGTCGATCAGGCGCTCCAACGCCAGGCCGGCGGTCGGCAGGTTGAAGGTCAGGGTGTCGGCCGCGCCGTTCAGCACCAGGACGATGAACTCGACATCGCCGTCCGGCAGTTTGCGGGCCCGGCGCATGAGCAGCGCCCGGCCTTCCGGATTGCGCCAGTCGTCCGGCGACACGCGCTCGCCGCGCTCGTCAAACCAGTCGATGTCCAGCACGCCCGGCGCCACCTCTTCCTGGCCGTACAGGAAGGCGCCGGCGCGCAGCAGGGGATGCGCCTTGCGCAGGGCGATCAGCCGCGCGGTAAAATCGGTCAGGGCCGCGCCTTCGGGACCGGCGGCCTGCTCCCAGTCGAACCAGCTGATCTCGTTGTCCTGGCAGTAGGCGTTGTTGTTGCCCTTCTGGGTGCGGCCGAACTCGTCGCCGCCCAGCAGCATCGGCGTGCCTAGCGAGGCCATCAGCGTCGTCAGCATCGAGCGCTGGATCTTGCCGCGCTGGGCCTGGATGGCCGGATCGTCGGTCGGTCCCTCGGCGCCCCAGCCCCGAGAGTAATTCTCGCTGTGGCCGTCCTGGCCGTTTTCGCCATTGGCCTCGTTATGGCGTCCGTCATAGCTGACCACGTCGGCCAGGGTCATGCCGTCATGGGCGGTCAGCATGTTGATGCTGGCCCAGGGCCGCCGGGCCCGGCGGTCGAAGAGATCGCCCGAGCCGGACAGGCGCGCGGCCAGGTCGGGACGCTGGTCGGCGTCCCCGCGCCAGAACCGCCGGGTGGTGTCGCGGAACTTGTCGTTCCATTCGGCGAAGCTGGGCGGATGGTGACCCAGCTGATAGCCGCCCGGCCCGATGTCCCAGGGCTCGGAGATCAGCTTCAGCCGGCCCAGCACGGGGTCCTGGCGCAGGACGTCGAAGAAGGCCGCGCCCGGCGAGAAGCCCGCGTCGCCCTCGCGGCCCAGGGTCACGCCGAGATCGAAGCGGAAGCCGTCGACCCGGAAGGACTGGGCCCAGTAGCGAAGGCTGTCGGCGACCATCTGGATCACCCGCGCGGACGCCATGTTCAGCGAATTGCCAGTGCCGGTGTCGTTGACGCAGTAGCGGGCGTTGTCGGCCTGCAGCCGGTAGTAGGTGGCGTTGTCCAGGCCCCGAAGGCTCAGGGTCGGACCCATCTGGCTGCCCTCGGCAGTATGGTTATAGACGACGTCGAGGATCACCTCGATGCCGCTGGCGTGCAGCCGGCGCACGGCCAGCCGAAACTCATCGTGGCTGCCGGTCGCCAGGTAGCGGGCCTCCGGCGCGAAGAAGGCCAGGGTGTTGTATCCCCAGTAGTTGGACAGGCCCCGCTCCTGCAGGAACCGGTCTTGGGTGAAGGCGTGGACGGGCAGGAGCTCCAAGGCCGTGACGCCCAGGCGCTTGAGGTGGGTGATGACCTTCGGGTGGGCGAGGGCGGCGAACGTGCCGCGGTCGCGGGGCGCGACCTCTTCCATGAGCGCGGTCAGGCCCTTGACATGGGCCTCGTAGATCACCGTTTCCGACCAGGGGGTGTTGGGCCGGCGGTCGCCTTCCCAATCGAAGGCGTCGGCCGTGACGACCGACTTGGGCATGGCCGGCGCGCTGTCGCGACGGTCGAAGCTGAGATCGCCCCGCGGCGAGCCGACATGATAGCCGTGCAGCGCGTCGGTCCAGCGCAGCTGGCCGGCCAGCCGGCGGGCGTAGGGGTCGAGCAGCAGCTTGTTCGGATTGAACCGGTGACCCTGCTCGGGCGCATAGGGGCCATGGGCGCGGAAGCCGTAGAGCTGGCCCGGATGGGCGTGCGGCAGGTAGCCGTGCCAGACCTCGTCGGTGCATTCGGGGAGGGGATAGCGGGCCAGTTCCTTCTTGCCCGAGGCGTCAAACAGGCAAAGATCGATCCGCTCGGCATTGGCCGAAAACACCGCGAAATTGACGCCAAGCCCGTCGAAGGACGCACCGAGCGGGTAGGGGGATCCGGCCTCGAGACGTTCAGGCAGATGGGTCAAGCTGAGGGTCCTTCATAGCGCAGGAAGATCGCGGCGAGCGGCGGCAGGGTGATCTCGGCCGCCTGGCCGCCGTCGGTCGAAAAGCTCGAGACCCCGCCTTGGTTTCCCAGATCGCCGCCGCCATAGAGCGCTGCGTCGGTGTTGAGGATCTCGGCCCAGCGGCCCGCCAGCGGGACACGGACGCGACGGCCGTGGTGCGGCGTCGGCGTCATGTTGATGGCGACGAGCATCGGTGCGCCGCCATGGAAGGACCGGCGCTCAAAGACAAAGATCCCGTCGCGATCATGGTTCTCGGCGACCCAGCCAAAGCCGCGCGCGTCGGCGTCGGTGTGATGTAGCGCCCCTTCGGCGCGGTAGATGCGGTTGAGGTCGCCCACCAGCCGCCGCAGACCATCGTGGGCAGGGTCTTCGAGCAGGCCCCAGTCGAGCTCGCGGTCGTGATTCCACTCGGTGGGCTGGCCAAACTCCCCGCCCATGAACAGCAGCTTCTTCCCCGGATGACTCCACATCAGGGCCAAGAGCGCGCGAAGATTGGCGAACCGTCGCCAGCGATCGCCGGGCATTTTGGACAGCAAGGCGCCCTTGCCGTGCACGACCTCGTCGTGGCTCAGCGGCAGGATGAACTTTTCCGAGAAGGCGTACTGCAGCCCGAAGCCGATGTCGCCGCCGTAGCAGCCCCGATGCACCGGGTCGCGGTGCATGTAGCGCAGGGTGTCGTTCATCCACCCCATGTTCCATTTGTAGGTGAAGCCCAGCCCGCCCTGGTCGACCGGCGCGGTGACGCCCGGCCAGGCCGTCGATTCCTCGGCGATGGTGATGGCGCTGGGGAAGCGCTCGGCGATGGCGGCGTTGAGGCGCTGCAGGAAGGCCACCGACTCCAGGTTCTCGCGGCCGCCGTGGATGTTGGGTTTCCACTGTCCCGGAGCACGGCTGTAGTCGCGGTAGAGCATCGAGGCGACGGCATCGACGCGCAGGCCATCGATGTGAAACCTGTCGAGCCAGTGAAGGGCCGAGGCGATCAGGAAGCTGGCGACCTCCTGGCGACCCAGATTGTAGATCAGCGTGTTCCAGTCGGGGTGATAGCCTTCGGTGGGGTCGGCGTGCTCGTAGAGCGCGGTGCCGTCGAAGGTCTCCAGCCCATGGGCGTCGTTGGGGAAGTGCGCCGGCACCCAGTCGAGGATGACGCCAAGACCGGCCTGGTGGCAGCGGTCGACGAAGCGGGCCAGGCCATCCTGGGATCCGTAACGGGCCGATGGCGCGAACTGCGACAGTGGCTGGTAGCCCCACGAGCCGCCGAACGGATGCTCCATGATCGGCATCAGCTGCAGGTGCGTGAAGCCTAGCTCGCTGACATAGGGGATCAGGTGGTCGGCCAGTTCGTCCCAGTCGTGATGGTCGCGCTCGCCCCAGGGCCGCTTCCAGGATCCGGCATGGACTTCGTAGATGCTGATCGGCGCGCCGGCGTGATGGCGGGCGCTGCGGCCTTCCATCCAGGCCGCATCGTTCCAGGCGTGGTCAAGCTGGGGCGCGACGATCGAGGCGGTCTGCGGCGGCGTTTCGGTAGCCCGCGCCATCGGGTCGGCCTTGCGGCGCACGACGCCGTCGGCGCCTTCGATCTCGAACTTGTAGCGCTCGCCGGCCGCAAGGCGCGGCATGAAGATTTCCCAGACCCCCGCGCGGTGACGCAGGCGCATGGGATTGCGCCGCCCGTCCCAGCTGTTGAAGTCGCCGATCAGGCTGACGCGGCGCGCGTTCGGCGCCCAGACGCTGAAGGCAACCCCCTCGATGCCGTCCAGAAACGTCGGGACTGCCCCCAGGACCTCGGCCAGCCCCAAAGGCTCGCCGTGGGTCAGTCGCGCGAGGTCAGCATCGGACAACACCGGCCCGAACCCGTAGACGTCCTCGATCTCCTGGGGGCCGTCGGGCCAGTGGACGCGTAGCAAATAGTCCGCGCTGGCCTTGACCATCCCGGTGAAGAGGCCCGGTTGCGTTTCCTCCAGGCTGGCCAGGCGCCGCCGTGTCTTGCGGCCGATCGCGTCGACCGCAACAGCGCCCGGGAGGTAGGCGCGCAGGTCTTGGCCATGTCGTCCCAGGAATCCGAACGGGTCGCCCGCCCATGACCCCACCGTCTCAAACCCCACCCCGATGCCTCCGCCATGCTGCGGCTGCACAACGGCCGAACGCCGAATCCGTGCCGCTGAAAACAAAAAGATTTGTGCGGAACTCTCAGCCCCGCGCGCGGTTCTGCCGAAACCTCCTTGGAGTTTCGGGCGATGTTGGTCGGGGCGTTTTTTCAGCTTGTGTGCGATAGCGAACAGTTCTCGCCAGCTTCCGTTCCCGGCGCAGCCCGATGAGCTCCCCCGAGATCCTTTCAGTCACGGCGGAAATCTTCCCCCTCATCAAGACCGGTGGCCTGGCCGATGTGGCCGGCGCCTTGCCGCTGGCCCTGGCCCGCGAAGGGGTTCGGGTCACCACCCTGATCCCCGGCTATCCCGCCGTGCTCGCCGCGCTCGAGCAGCCGCGCCAGGTGCATCGCTTCGCCAGCCTGATGGGCGGTCGCGCCGATCTCCTCTGCGGCCGGGCCGGCGCGCTTGAGCTGCTGGTGATCGATGCGCCCCACCTCTACGACCGGCCGGGCAACCCGTATCTGCAGGCGTCCGGCGTCGAGTGGGCCGACAACGGCGTGCGCTTCGCGGCCCTGGCCAAGGTCGCCGCCGAGATCGGTCTTGGCCTCCTGCCCAACTATCAGCCCGACCTCATCCAGGCGCACGATTGGCACGCGGGCCTCACGCCGGCCTATCTCCATTACGCCCGGCGCAAGGATGGGCGCGGCAAGGGCCCGCCCGTGGTTCTCTCGATCCACAACCTGGCCTTCCAGGGTCGGTTCCCCGCTCGCCTGATGTCACGGCTTGGCCTTCCGCCGGAGGCCTTCGCCATCGATGGCGTCGAATATTACGGCGACATCGGCTACCTGAAGGCGGGGATCCAGTTCGCCGACCAGGTCACCACCGTCTCGCCCAGCTACGCGGCCGAGATCACCACCGAGGACGGCGGCATGGGCCTGGGCGGTCTGCTCAAATCGCGCGCCAAGCGTCTGGTCGGGATTCTCAATGGCATCGACACCGACGTGTGGAACCCAGAGACCGATCCGGACCTGAAGGTGAACTATACGGCCGAGACCCTCGAGCGCCGCGCGATCAACAAACTGGCGGTCCAGGCTCAGTTTGGTCTGCGGCCCGACCAGGACGCGCCGCTCTTCGGCATCCTCAGCCGGCTCACCGACCAGAAGGGTGTCGATTTGCTGCTCGGGGCCTTGCCGACGCTCTTCTCGGAAGGGGCGCAGCTGGTGGTCTGTGGTCAGGGCGAGGCGCGCTACGAGGCCGCGTTCGCGCAGGCCGCCGAACAGCATCCGGGGGCGATGGGCCGTTATCTCGGCTATCGCGAGGATCTGGCCCACCTCATTCAGGGCGGCGCGGACGCCATCCTGGCGCCGTCGCGCTTCGAGCCTTGCGGTCTGACGCAGCTGTGCGCCATGCGTTACGGTGCCATTCCCGTGGTCTCGCGCACGGGCGGGCTGTCCGACACGATCATCGACGCCAACACCGCCGCGATCGCCCGCTCGGCCGCCACCGGCGTGCAGTTTGCACCCCCGACGCAAGACATGCTCGAGGGCGCCATCCGCCGGACGTGCGCCCTTTACCGCGATCCGGACGGCTGGCGGCGCGTGCAGCTCAACGCCATGGCCTCCGACAGCTCCTGGCGGGTCTCGGCCGGCGAGTATGCGGCGATGTTCCAGCGCCTGATCGCCAAGAAGCCCGTCACCGCCGCCAAGCCGGCGGCCGCGCCGCGCGAGAGCCGCAGTTTCGCCGGCTATGGACGCGGCGAGGCCGCCCCTGAGCCGCGCAAGCGCGCCGCGCGCGCGCATCGCCCGAGCGATGGCGGCGGCCAGGCGGCCGAACGGGTCTGATGCACGGCGTGTCGGGCGACATCGCCCGGCGGCGCTGACCCGGCTCGGGCTTTCGACGCGGGCGTCCGGTGCGAGGAACAGCCGCGGTCAAAAATTTTGAGATAGGCGATCTTGACGCGCCCGCGCGTCGACCTAATTCACCCGTGCTTGCCAGGCTGCGTTCGGGTCTGGCCACGGGGCGGTCGACGCGTCGTCGCCGTCCCTCATGTCCAACTTGCTTTCGAGGAGATGGAAATGAGCACCGCGTTCGACTTCACCCCGCTCTACAGCTCCATGATCGGGGTCGACCGCATGATCGACCGGGTCGAGACCGCGCTCCGCAACCCTGCGGGCGGCAGCTATCCGCCCTATGACATCGAAAAGACCGGCGAGAACGCCTACCGGATTTCGCTGGCCCTGGCCGGCTTCGCACCGGACGAGCTCGAGGTGACCGCCGAGCCCAATCTGCTGGTGGTCAAGGGCCACAGGCGCGCGGATCCAACCCTCGAGGAACGGACCTTCCTGCACCGGGGACTGGCGCTTCGCGCCTTTGAGCGCCGCTTCGAGCTGGCCGACTATGTGGTCGTCAAGGACGCCGTGCATGCCCATGGCGTCTTGTCGATCGAGCTGGCGCGGGAGGTCCCCGAGGCGCTCAAGCCCCGCCAGGTCAGGATCGCCCATGACGCGGACCGCGCGGCCCTGGCGCCCAAGCCAGGCAAGGTCCGCAAGGCCGCTTAGGGGAGGGGGCCATGGCCTTGCAAACCGAGCGCAACGAACGGTCCCGTCCCTGGCCCGTCCGGCCCGCCGTCGGTTTCCTGCACCCTTTGGAAGTGGTGAAGGATCAGGAGCTCAGCCGCGCGGAAAAGCGGGAGATCCTCGCGGCCTGGGCTTCGGACGCCAGCGCCGTCGAGCATCGACCCAGCCAGCGGTGGCTTCTGGGGACGCCAGCGCCCGTGCCGCTTAGCGAGGTGCTGTCGGCGCTGAGCCGTCTGGACGGTCATCCGTTCTCGTGACCCGGAGGCGGCCGTTCGCTTTGGGCGGCCGCCAACGCCTTACCTGAATCCGTATACTCATGACTTGCTATCTTTTCGTGGAGCCGTCGACGGACGGCTGGATCGTTCGCGGCGATCCTGATCAAGGGACCCGGCGCTATCAGAGCGGCGCAAAGGCCGAGCAGGCGGCGCGGGATATCGCCCACCGCCTTGCCGGCGTGGGCGAGCCTGTGGTGCTTGAGATCCGTCTCCGGGACGGGGCGCGCGGCGGGCGTTTCCTGTTCCCGCCGGACCTGGGCGAGCCCGCGCCCGTCGCCCTGCGGGCCTAGCGCTCGGCCTTGACCGGCACGACGCTGATCTTGCCCCCCGCTTCAAGCGTGGCCAGGGCCACGTCCTCAACCCGCGCGGCCTGTTCCATGCGCAGGCCTTCGGCGAGGTCGGCCGGGCCGATCTGGTGGCGGCGCATGGCCGCCCCGTCGACCACGCCGTCGCGTACGAGGACGACCGGCCCGCCTTTGAGAAGCTTCGCCAAGGCGCTCCACCGCAGGGTCGCCATGGCGAGCAGGCGGTGCAGGACCACGACGACCAGGGTGGCGGCCAATCCTCCGAAGAACGGGGCCTTGCCCGTCATCGCGCGGCTGAGGTTGGAGCCGATGATGATCGCCACGATGATGTCCAGCGGGGTAATGCTGGAGAAGGTCCGGCGCCCGGCGATGCGGATGCAGAGGACTCCGAAGGCAAAAAGGACCACGGCGCGGACGCAGCAGAGCTGAGCGATCGTCGCCTCGCCCGTGTCCGGACCGATCAGGATGCGGAACATTTCCATGGACGTCGAACGCCCTGGGCTCGGCGATGGTTGGGGTGGCGCGAGACGTCTTTTTTCTTCTCTCGACGCCGCTGCCGCTCCAATCGCGCGCGCCTTAGGAATTGGAGGCGGGGGGCCGACGCGGCCAGAGGCCAGCGCCAGCGACATGATCGGCGGGGTAGTAGCCGGATCGAAAGCCGAAAATCGCCGAGGTGAGGCTGCGACGCGCCTCGCCGCGGACGCGCGTCGCCGTTTCCGACAAGGCTGGTCAGCCTAGAGCGGCACCTTGGCGTTGTCGCCCATCTCCGGGGCGGCGCCGGTCACTGCGCCCACCACCATCTTGACCAGGGCGACGGCCTTGCCCGGGCTGTCCCAGAGCTCGCCGTTCTCTGGCGTCAAGGTCAGCAATCGGATCGTGGGATCGGTTTCGTCTTCCCACCAGGCTTTGTCGAAATCGCTCCAGAGCTCGGCGATCTTGCCGCGGTCATTGCTCAGGCGCGCGGTTCCCGACATCAGGGCGTACTTGTAGTTGCCGTTATCGACCCAGGCGCACGACACCGTCGGAAAGCGTTCGATCTGAGCGTTCTTCTCGCCCGCGACATCGACCAAAAAGTAGACGGCGTGTTCGTCGCGGCGCACGCGCGCCGAGAGCGGACGGCTGTGCTGCTGCTCGCCGTCCCAGGTGGTGAACATGCAGATGTCGATCTTCGGCCAGTTCCCAGATGCGATCTTGCACCTCCTCGGGCGGCTTGGGATTGTCGTCCGTTCCTTGGCCATGGGGGCTCCTTGTGGAGTGGCATCCTCAACGTCCCGCGGCCGCGCCCGTTGCCATCATCCGGCCAAGGCATGCAGCGCCGTGAACCGGGGCGCGCCGACGAGAAACGACAGAAGCTTGGTCAGATCGCCGGCCTGAGTGCGCCAGGCCATGTAGGCTTGCTGGGCTTCCGGCGTCTCCCAGACCTCGTAGAAGCAGACCGTCTCCGGCGCCGCGGCGTCGACCAGGATGTCGAACTGAAGATTGCCGGGAAAGGCGCGGCTGACCGCCAGGTTCTCTAGCGTATAGTCGAGGAACGCCTCGAGCCGTTCGGTCTTGACGGTCAGTTGGGCCAACATCACCACCCCGCGAGCCTTAGTGCGTTGCATCCGATCCCTCCAAATCGCCACGCGTGACCGCGTCGCCAGGAGCGTTGCCTGACACCGCGCCACAGGGTGGCAGCAGTCGACGCGGGGGAGGATCACCCCGCGAAAAGAGGGCGCCCTGGCTCAGGCGCCGGTTTGCAGAGAATCGGCGCGCGGGGAAATCGGCGCGGTCAGGCGACAGACGAGGCCTTCCGGCGAGAACTCCAGGCTGCAGGACCCGCCGATCTCGGCGCCGACGCCCCGTTCGAGCAGCCGCGTGCCAAAGCCGCGACGCACCGGGGCGGCGACCTTGGGCCCGTTCATTTCGCGCCAGACCAGGCTCACCGCCTGCGCCTCGTCTTCCGACAGGGTCCAGGCGATCTGGACCTGCCCCTGCGCCGTCGACCAGGCTCCGTACTTCAGCGCGTTCGTCGCCAGCTCCTGAAGCGCCATGGCAAAGCCGAGGGCGGCCTGCGGCGGGAAATGGACGGCCGGCCCCGAGATGGACAAGCGGCTTTCCTGACCAACGACATAGGGACGGACCGTCACGGCGACGATCTCGGCGAGGTCGGCCGACTCCCAGTTGCGACGCGTGAGGACGTCGTGGGCGCGCGACAGCGCCAGGAGGCGTTCCTCGATGGCCGCCTGCACGCTCTGGTCAACGCCCCGATTACGCATGGTTTGGGCGATGATGGATTGCACGCTGGCCAGGGTGTTCTTGACCCGGTGGTTCAGTTCGTTGATCAGCAGCGACTGCTGGCGCGACCAGCGTTTTTCCTGGGTGATGTCCCGCACGACCCGAACGCCATAGGCTGGCCGCCCGTCGGCGGTGTCGACCCGCGACGCGCGCAGTTCGACGCAGGCCGTCTCGCCGTCGGCGCGGGTGAAGGTCTTCTCGATCGCGTAGCTGTCGAGTTGCCCGGCCATCTGTCGGGCGAACAGGACGCGCTCCTCGCCATGGCTTTCAGGATCGCTGTCGTCCCAGATGGTCATCGCCAGCAAGCTGGCCCGATCGCGACCGGTAATCGCGCAGAGCTGTTCATTGACATTGATGATGCGCCCGTCGCGGTCGACCTCGGCGATGCCGACGGAGGCGCGCTCGTAGGTGGCGCGCAGACGCTGGTCTTGTTCGGCGAGCTTCTCGCGCGCGGCGATTTCGCTGGTCATGTCGCGCAGATAGGCCGTGAAGTGTTCGCCCTCTTCGAGACGGATGGCGCTGATCGAGATTTCGATCGGAAAGGCCTTGCCGCCGCGAAGCGCGTGCATCTCCAGGCGACGGCCCATGATCGTCGAGCCGCCGGTCTCCAGGTGTCGTTTGAGCCTGAGACGGTGGGCGTCGCGGTAGGCGGAGGGGATGATCAGGTCGGCCAGATCCTGGCCCACGGCCTGGCCCTTGGGGATGCCGAACATGCGCTCGGCTTCGCGGTTCCACTCCACGATGCGGCCGTCGCCCGACATTGTCACAATGGCGTCCAAGGCGGCGTCGAAGACGGCGGCCCGCGTGGCGTGGGCCCGCGTGATCGCGACCTGATGGCGGGTTTCGTCGCGCGCGGCGGCCAGCAGCAGCACCGTGGCGCTCGTAAAGGCGATGAAATCCTGGGCGTAGAGCGCACCGCCCGCGCTCCCCGCGATCAGCTGGGCCAGCGGGCCGACTCCCAGCTGGATGCTGACCAGCGCCGCGATCGCGGTGGCGACCAGGCTGATGCTGACGCCGCGAACGCTGAAGGCGATCGCCATCCAGGCCAGCACTGGGAAGAGGTGCCAGGTTCGCAAAGGCAGCGGCAACAGGTGCAGGAAGACGATGAAGGCCCACGCGGCGCTGAAGACGGCGGCGCCAACCAGCGGCCAGGATGTCGCCTTCCGCTCTGTGGCCGAGGGCGTCCAGGACAGGATGAGAGGCGCGATGAGGAGGACGCCCGACAGGTAGCCCAGAAACCAGGTCACGCCGGCCTCGGGCGCCCGCGCCAAGGTCGTGACGCCGCTCGCCAGCAGGATCGTGATGCCGGGCAAGGTCGACAGGATCGCGCCGGCGAGCGCTGCGCCGATCAGGATAACGATGTCGCCGATGGTCGTCAGACGGATGTCGAACCGCGTGCGTCTGGTGATGACTTCAACGGGAAGCCAGGCGCCCAGGGCGCTGGCCAGCGCGATCACAATGTCGGCCCAAAGCGGGGGCGCGCTGCCAACGATCAGGGCCGCGCACAGCCGGCCGGCCAGGATGGCCGGCCACAGCCGGGAGCCGCCGAGCAGAAGCGCGGCGAGCGCAAACCCCGAGGCAGGCCAGACCGCGGTGCTGGCGCCGCGATAGACCCCCCAATTCAGTCCGGCCAAGGCCAGGGCGGCATAGAGGACGGTGACGAGCGCCAGCGCCGGGACATCCCTGGGCCGCGGCAACAGCTGGGAAAAGGTCAAGTCACGCCCTCGTCTCTACGCCTCTCGAACATGCACCGCTGATGCGGGCGCGGGAAGGTGCGTGGTCGGTGCGGTTCGTGCGCGCGGGGCGCTGCTGGAGAAGGCGCCACGTCCAGATTCTTCCTAGGGGGCGAAACCTGGATAAAGCGTCTGTGTTCCAACGAAGGTTGAAGCACGCTTTTCAGCGCCGAGCGAAGCCACTGCTAGAAATAGGGGGGCGGCGCTGGCTCGATATCGGCGATCGCGCGATGGACCTTGGCAAGCTTGAACCCAAGGCAGGCCAGAAGCTCTTCGCCCGTCTCGTAGATATCCGTCATGCCGGCGAACGGGAGATGGTGATAGACGTTGTTTCGCGCGACTCTGATCTTCTCGAACTTCGCCAGAACGACCTCCTGCTTCATAGGCTGGCCCCCCGAATTGACGAAGCCGGCCTTGAATAACGGCCAGTGCGTTTCCAAAAGCCGTTTTGTCTGGCCCAGGGTGCTCTTTTCCAGCAGCTCGTAGCCGTCATCGAAGGTCATGACGTCGAGTCCCGTCTGAGTCAGGTCGCTCGCTAGAAAGAAAATGGCGCGCCGCCGTTCGCTTGTGACGGGATCGATAACGCCGATGCGCGTGGTCGCCCGAAAGTCCTGACCCCCACGGTGAGCGGCAGCCATGGCCGACCACCAGCGCGGAGTCGAGTAGTGGTCTTCCAGGGTGACGGCGATGCGGGACCGGAAGGCGGTTTCGAAGCAGTGAAACAGCGGAAAGAGCTGGGCATGTTCGGCCACCTTGCGATTGTAGATGGCGTAGATCGCTTCGCGCCATTGGCCCTGACCGGCCGGCTTGGCGCTGCGTCCCTGACTGAGTTCGATCAACGAGTCTCGCATCAAGGACGGACTGACCACAGCAAGGTCGCGCTCGAACTGAGCAATGTCGGCCGCTGTTGGGGTAAAATTGAGGTGAGTGGCGAACAGGCCGCTGAGGACGCGGTAACTAGCAGCGGGCATGGTTGAGGGATCGTCTTCCAGAATTTGACATTTCGTCAGGTGGCGACCATATTCGCCGCACTCTGGTGATGTCACCCCCAACGGGGTGGTTCCCTCTTGCCGAGGCTGAGCTGGAGTCTAAATACCGAATTCAGGCACTGAAGGGTCGTCCATAGGGCGGCCCTTTTGTCGATAGATGTTGTCTACGCCGGTTAGAGATGTCGCGGAGTCTGCCAGATAGAGATGTCGTGGCAGGGCGTTTGATGTCGGGCGGCGGGCGGGCGCGGAGCTATCACACCGCGCAGAGCCCGGCCGACGACCGTGGTGCGGGCGGGGCGGCTTCGTTGTTTCTTAATCTCACCGAGCGCGCCGTCAGGCGGGCGAGGCTCTGACGGGTTTGCTCGCCGCGAGCGGACGTTCGAAACTTCTCAGAAGGGTGGGAAGCGGTCCTTCAGATTGACCGCGAGGAGGAACCGCCTCGCGCCAACGGCGGACAATTGGCGGGGCACCGAACTCTGGGCAACAATGTCAGCCACTTCAAGCTGCCCGACCCATTGCAGACATTGCTGGCAACTGCATCATGCTTAAGTCGAACCTCACCCAATGCGGGACTACAGAGGATGAGTTAGACTCACGGCGTCCCAATTAGTCCTGACGAGCACCAATGCAAAAAGAACGCTGGAAGATTGATGCTCCCGGCCCCGACACGCCTGTAGTGGGCCGATGGACGCTCAGGCAAGTTGTCTCTCTGATGGATCGCATGTCGGGCGTTTTCGCGGCGGTAGATGTGCCGAATACAGGTAGGTTAGTGCACACTGTTCTGCCTTGGCGGCACCACCTTCGCATTCCGGTTGGACCCATTGCAGATCGCGATGGTTACGCGACGCGTCTCGACACCCTGTCCCGCGTGAACGCATTCGGCTTCAATCCGGCCAGCAGCTTCCCCGGCGGCGTTTCAGTCTGGAAAATCGAGATATCCCACCACAGGCGAAAGTATCGTTCCGAGCCTTGGCGGCAGCCCATCATCACATCCGAGCGCCTTGCCGAGTTCTGCGACGGCGGCGAACTCCAATATGTGTTCGTTCAAGGTTTGGGGATCGAAGACGACCTAGAGTACGTCGATCGGTCAATTTCAAGCGCGGAAGCCCAGCTCGCAGTGATCGGCCCGTGGCTAGATCAGGACCTTTGGATGAACATAAGGTGTGCTTGTGACAAGGTACGCTGCGTCGGCGCGCGGGAGTTATTCGGCAAACTTCCTGTAGGGCTCCCGGTCGCCGAAGCCCTTTCAAAACTTCGCTGCACAGAGTGCAACACCGCCCAGATCCAACAAGCGACCCCCTACTTCGCCAATGGACTGACTGCGCTTGAACGATATCGCAGAGGCGAGGTTGAAAATGCCGCCCCGCGAAAGTTTAACCTTCCGGACGAACTACACATGAGCGTTGGCGGCGATGGTGAGAATCCAGCTTACCTCAGCAACAATCTATGGATCGATCCGGACGGTACGATCCATGAGTAAGCCATTCTCATAGTGACAAGATTTCCACGGACTTTGGTGGTGTCGATGGCGCCCCTGGATCGACCGCTGGTCAATTCTCCGCCGCTGGTGGATAGCCGCTGTGACGCCGTCAGCGCGCATTCTCTTTAAACGGCACCTCAGGCCCGGACCTTCTGGCAGCAGCCTCAGACTGTGTACAAGAGGACATTCCGAACCGCCGCTACGAGCCACGCCGGCGTGCTCGACAATGGAAACATGAACGTCCCCTATGGGTCGGGTGCGGAAATCAGTACGCCGCCGGAAACCGGACATCAGGGCAGGGGGCTTAGCCGACCCCGAACATGTGTGCGGTCTGATCGCGGCGCTTGGGACCTTTACGGGTGCGTGCTCCAGCCGGCCCGGCCTCCTGGCTCTGTTTGATCAAGGCGAGCAGGCCGCCCAGGCGCTTGTTCTCGATCACGGCCGCCTCGGTGACGCGCCGAACCTTGTCGAAGGTCCGGTAGGGCATGCTGCGGCCCTTATGGCGGATCTCCAGCCGGCCATCGGGGAAGTCGACGACCTCGACGCGCTGGCCGATCGCTCCTTGCGCGAACTCGGACGGTTCGATCATGAAGAGGATGTTGTCGTACTGGAGCGTCAGCGCCTGCGAGAGCGTCCGCTCAGCGCGCCAGGTGAACGCCTCGTCCAACCGGTCCCGCGGCGCCATGGGCCTGTGCAGATCCTTGTCGTTGAATGGCGCCTTGGCGAAGCGGGTATTGTAGTCGGCCATGAAGCTCGGCAGGAAGGCGTTGCCGTCGTCCATCGAGCTGACACCTGCAAGCCGCAGCTCCTTCACCAGCCGGTCCTGCAGGGTCTTGTTGGCCCGCTCGACCCGGCCCTTGGCCTGGCTGGAGTTGGCGCAGATGATCTCGATGCTGAGGGCTTTGAGCGCGCGGCCAAACTGGGTCATGCCGTCACCATGAAGACCGCCGGCCTTGTTAACGCGAAAGACCGCATGCTTGTCGGTGTAGAAGGCGATCGGCTTTCCATGCGCCTCAAGGTAGCGCTGGGTGGCGTTGAAGTAGGCGAAGGTCGACTCCGACTGGACGAACTGCAGGTGCATCAGCCGGCTAGTGGCGTCGTCGATGAAGACCAGCAGCGTGCAGCTGTCGGCGCGGTCCTCGAACCAAAAGTGATCGGACCCATCGACCTGGATCAGCTCGCCGACGCATTCTCGCCGGTAGCGCGGCTGGTAGACCCGGCCACGGCGTTTCTGTCGATCGGCCCAGAGCCCGGCCTACAGCATCCAGATCCGCAGCGTCTCACGCCCGATATAGACGCCGTGGAGCTCACGGAGCTTCTCGGCCGCCAGCGTCGGACCAAAGCCCGAGTACCGCGCGCGGATCAGATCCAGCGCCTGCGTCTTGACGGTCGACGGCGTGCGCCGGTTGCTCGGCTGACCACGCTTCTTGGAGATCAGCGCCGTGGCGCCTTGCTCCTGATAGGCCTTGGCCAATCGCTGAACCTGCCGTCGCTCCAGGCCCAGCAGCTGCGCCGCCGCCGGCGTCGTGAGCCGGCCGCTCGCGAGATCGCGCAGGATTTCCAGCCGCGAGAGCTCCTTGTCACTCATGAAATGCAACGCCATCCTGGAGGCCTACATCGCGGTAGCGGCGGAGGGTGACATGTCTAAATGGCACGCTGCGACATTACTAAATGGCGGCTACAGATGTGTCGCGTCTAACATAACTTATCGGAAATATGGTCTAATTATATGTGATATTACAGTCTCCTGTCACGGGTCACAATTGATGACCCGGTTAGTTCCTGTCCCAAAAAGGCGTCAGAATTGTCGGCGCGCTATCATCAAATTTGTTGGCTGCGGCAGCGTCGTCATTGGTGTGTTAACGCTGGCCTTTCGGCGTTCCCGGCCAATCCTGTGGTCGTTGGCGCATATTTGGCGGCTGAAGCCGAGCTCGCTTACTCCACTCTCTGCCGGAGGGTGGCTGCGATTGCCCGGGCGTCTGCGCTCGCTCGCGCCCGCTCGATACTAGACATCCAGCTATCCGAGAAACGAACCCTCATTGCCACACGCAGCCCGCAGCCTTGCCGATTGGGCCTCCTCAGCCCCATAATAACAGCTCTAAAACCTCAACCTATCGGCGTTTCTACCTATCCCTCCCCTTAAGCCTTGCGTCCGGCCAGACCGGCAATTGGCTCATGCCGAAACACATCCAGCTCACTGTGGCCTCGCACCGCATGGCTCGCCGGTAGCCAAAAAGCTGTTTGTAAAAGGGCCTAGAGTTCGGACGTCCGTTGGAAAGATCCCCTGGGTTTTAGGGGTCCCGCTCGCGGGCGATTTCCCATTTCGCGACGCTCATTCCTCGGCTGCGACAAATTCGCGCTGACTGTCGCCTCTCCGAGTGACGTGACCCCCTGAAACTCCTCCAAAAATAACTAGAGTCCGCCCCAGGAAAGGGACGGACGAATGAAACGATCACGGTTCACGGAAGAACAGATCATCGGAATCTTGCGGGAGCAGGAGGCGGGC
>Ga0209023_10000282_pt1 | contig 84997 bp, 84 predicted proteins | sample LakOneMetagenome_FD_187468 | JGI IMG/M metagenome (GOLD analysis project Ga0209023, IMG submission 187468) | Freshwater and sediment microbial communities from Lake Erie, Canada (SPAdes) (version 2) | ecosystem: Environmental > Aquatic > Freshwater > Lentic | place: Lake Erie, Canada... | reverse complement strand
GACGAAACCATCTCTGACCATTTCCGCATCCCTGTCCAGCCTGCCGTCGGCCCCCCTTTGTTTTCCGCCAGACCCCTTGCGCGGAGATCGGACGCCGCTTTGACCCACCGGCCCTTGCAGCCCCCGGCGCGCGACACTAAGACTCGGGTAAGATACGGCGCATAAGACGGGCCCCGGGAACAGCAGCGACAGGCAGGCGACGATGAAAGATCCGATTGATACCTACATGAACACTCTCGTGCCGATGGTGGTCGAACAGACCTCGCGCGGGGAGCGGGCCTATGACATCTATTCGCGGCTTTTGAAGGAACGGATCATCTTTTTGGCCGGTCCGGTCCATGACGGGCTTTCCACGCTGATCTGCGCCCAGCTTCTGTTTCTCGAGGCGGAAAATCCGTCGAAGGAAATCTCGATGTATATCAACAGCCCCGGCGGCGTGGTCACCTCGGGCCTGTCGATCTATGACACGATGCAATATATCCGGCCGAAGGTCTCGACACTGGTGATCGGTCAGGCGGCCTCCATGGGCTCGCTTCTGCTGACCGCCGGCGAAAAGGGCATGCGCTTTTCGCTGCCCAACAGCCGCGTCATGGTGCACCAGCCCTCGGGCGGGTTCCAGGGCCAGGCGACCGACATCATGATCCACGCACAGGAAACCCAGAAGCTGAAGAACCGGCTGAACGAGATCTATGTGCGCCATACCGGCCAGAGCCTGAAAAAGGTCGAGGCCGCACTCGAACGCGACAATTTCATGTCGCCGGAAGAGGCCAAGGAATGGGGCCTGATCGATGAAATTCTCGACAGCCGCGCCAAGATCGACGAGCCGGCCAAGTGAGCGCCCGGCGAGCTTCGCGGAAACCGGGGTTTTTAAGGTTGTGATGACCATACTGCTGCCCTAATCTTGTCGAAAAGGGCAGGTCTTAATGGCCCCGACTGCTGGGCTGGCGCAGAGGAACACGATGGCGAATAATTCAGGCTCCGACAGCAAGAATACCCTTTATTGCTCGTTCTGCGGCAAAAGCCAGCATGAAGTACGCAAGCTGATCGCCGGGCCGACCGTGTTCATCTGCGACGAATGCGTCGAACTGTGCATGGACATCATCCGCGAGGAAACCAAGACCGCAGGGCTGAAATCTGCGGACGGGGTGCCGACGCCGCGCGACATCTGCAAGGTGCTGGACGATTATGTGATCGGCCAGGAACATGCCAAGCGGGTTCTGTCGGTCGCCGTGCACAACCACTACAAGCGGTTGAACCACGCGTCGAAGTCGGCTGACATCGAACTTTCCAAGTCGAACATCCTGCTGATCGGCCCGACCGGTTGTGGCAAGACGCTTCTGGCCCAGACGCTGGCCCGCATTCTCGACGTGCCCTTCACGATGGCCGACGCCACCACGCTGACCGAGGCGGGCTATGTCGGCGAGGATGTCGAGAACATCATCCTCAAGCTCTTGCAGGCATCCGAATACAATGTCGAACGCGCGCAGCGCGGCATCGTCTATATCGACGAGGTCGACAAGATCACCCGCAAGTCGGACAACCCCTCGATCACCCGCGACGTGTCGGGCGAGGGGGTGCAGCAGGCGCTGCTGAAGATCATGGAAGGCACCGTTGCGTCGGTTCCGCCGCAGGGCGGGCGCAAGCATCCGCAGCAGGAATTCCTGCAAGTCGATACGACTAATATCCTCTTCATCTGTGGCGGAGCTTTCGCCGGGCTCGAGCGGATCATTGCACAGCGCGGCAAGGGGTCGGGCATCGGCTTTGGCGCAGATGTGAAAGACCCCGATGCGCGCGGCGTGGGCGAGCTTTTTCAGGAACTCGAGCCGGAAGATCTGCTGAAATTCGGCCTGATCCCGGAATTCGTCGGCCGCCTGCCGGTTCTGGCGACGTTGACCGATCTGGACGAGGCGGCGCTGGTGACCATCCTGACCGAGCCGAAGAACGCGCTGGTCAAGCAATATCAGCGCCTGTTCGACATCGAGGGCGTCAAGCTGACCTTCACCGCCGACGCGCTGGTCGCCATTGCCAAGCGCGCCATCAAGCGCAAGACCGGGGCCCGCGGCTTGCGGTCGATCATGGAAGACATCCTTCTGGACACGATGTTCGAACTGCCGGGCCTGAACAGTGTCGAAGAGGTGGTGGTCAACCAGGAGGCGGTCGAAACCGACGGCGCGGCACCCCTGCTGATCCATTCCGACACCAAGAAGGAAGTCGCCTCGGCGCGCTGACCTGACCGGGCTTCGCCCGAAAAAAGGACCGGCAAAGCCGGTCCTTTTCGTCTGCCCGGCCGAGTAGGGGTTACCAGACTTGCCGCGCATCCCGCGGTTGGCAATAGTCAGGCCCATATTTACCCTACGTCACCTTTTCCGTTCGGGCCTTTGCCGGCCCGTCCCCGGTTCTTTTGCGACAGGAGGCCAATATGCCTCTGCGGCCTTTCCGCGAGCGTCTGTTTCAGTCCCTTCTCTTCGAGACCGGCGGCATCCTCATGGCCGGGCCGCTCTACGCGCTCGCTGCAGGCTCGGCGCCAACCAGCGGGGTGGCCCTGACCGCGGCGCTGGCGCTGGCGGTTCTTGCATGGTCCCTGGCCCACAATCACATTTTCGATCTGGTCGAGGCGCGGACCACCGGGCGCAGCGCCAGCGACCGGTCCTGCCACATGCGCCTCGTCCACGCGCTTTCGCACGAGTTGAGCGCGACGCTGGTGACGCTGCCGATCATCATGGTTGTCGGGGACCTGGGCTTCTGGGAGGCGCTGGAGGTCGATGTCGGCCTGACCGTCTTTTATACGGCCTATGCCTATGCTTATTTCTGGGGTTACGACCGGATTTGGCCGGTTCGGTTGCCCGCCCTCTTCGTGTCGTCGCGGGCGACGGGCCTCAGCCGGCCCGGAAATGCTTGGAAAGCTTCAGACCCTGGCCCTGATAGTTCGACCGCAGCCCCGCCCCGTAAAGCCGTTCGGGCCGCGTCTGCATCCGTTCATAGACCAGACGACCCACCACCTGACCGTCTTCCAGAACGAAGGGCGCCTCGTGGCAGCGCACTTCCAAGACGCCGCGCGATCCGGCGCCCCCGGCGGCGCCGTATCCGAAACCGGGGTCGAAAAAGCCTGCGTAATGCACCCGAAATTCGCCCACCATCGCCAGATAGGGCGCCATCTCGGCTGCATAGTCGGGCGGGATGGTCACCGCTTCGCGGCTGACCAGAATGTAGAACGCTCCGGGGTCGAGGATGATGCGCCCACCCCTGGTGCGGATCTCTTCCCAGAAATCGGCGGGCGCGTAATGGTCGATCAGATCAAGGTCGATCACCCCGGCATGGGGCTTCGCGCGATAGCCAACCAGATCCCCCTTGTCGGGGCGCAGGCCGACCGAAAAGCCCAGGCCTTCGGAAATCAGCGCGGCACCCGTCACCAGCGGGCTCGCCGCGTGAAGCGCGCCCAGGGCCGCATCGTCCAGCGCCGCCTGCCCCTGACGAAAGCGGATCTGGTTCAGCCGCATGCCCGGGCGGACCAGCACCGAGAAGGAGCGCGGGCAGATTTCGGCGTAAAGGGGGCCATGGTAGCCGGCGGAGATACGATCGAACTCGACCCCGCCATCGGTGATCGTCCGGGTCAGAAGGTCGAGCCGCCCGGTCGAACTTTTGGCATTGGCAACGGCGGTCACGCCCTCGGGCAGCGCCAGGCGTTCCATCAGCGGCACGACATAGACGCACCCCTTTTCCAGAACCGCGCCTTGCGTCAGATCGACCGCGTGCATCTGGAACTCGGCGATCCGGTCGGCAACCTTGCAGCCCTTGCCCGCCAGGAACGAGGCGCGCACCCGGTAAGCGACAGCCCCGAGCCGCAGATCAAGGCTCGCCGGCTGGATCTGCGCCTCGGTCGCCGGCTGGCTGGCGCCGATCTCGCCCCGCGCGATCATGGCGCGAATGGTGCTGTCGGCCAGAACCCCGATCTTGGTCATGCGGTCCCCGTGATAGGCCAAGGCCCACCCTGCGGACAGGATGGGCCTTTGTCGAATTGGTCGGGCCGGAGAGATTTGAACTCTCGACCTTCCGCCCCCCAGACGGACGCGCTAACCAGGCTGCGCCACGGCCCGACGCGGCGGTGTATAGGCCGATTGCGGGGGCGGGGGCAAGCGCCAAAAGACGGTCGGGGCAAGGGTTTCGCCTCAGTCGGCGTCGCGGTGGCCGAGCGCGCGGCGGCGGGCATGCAGAGCGGACAGGCGCTGGTAGATGGCGCGCAACTCACCGCGCCGTTCGGTGGCATGAAACGTGGTCATGGCGCGCAAAAGGGCGGCGGCGGGCATGAAATCGCCCTCGGCGGGCGCAAAGTCTTGATGGCCGCCGCGCTTGATCGGAGTTTGCAGCCGGTTTGCCGTGTCGCGTTCGCGCTGCAAGTCGGCGCGGGCCTCATAGCCCGGTGTCGTGTCGGGCAGGGGGGGGGCGAAGGGGTTTTTCGCCGGCGCCGGCACCTGGGGCTCGGCGGCGGGAAGCACATCATCGGGGTCGCGCACGAGGTGGGTGTCGGCAGGCGCCGGGTCGGGCGCCGGGGCGGCGGGCCAGGGAGCCGCCGCCTGCGCCGCTGCCGCCGGGGCCACGGGCGCAGGATGCGCGTCATCGGGCAGGCCATCGTCGACATCTAACCCGGCGAACGCCGCGACATGGCGCACGCCCTGTTCGCGCAGGATTTTCTGGACACCCCGGATGGTCAGCCCGTCGTCATGCAACAGCCGCCTGATACCGCCTAGAAGCGCCACATCGGCGGGCCGGTAATAGCGCCGCCCGCCCGCCCGCTTGACCGGCTTTATCTGGGAAAACCGGCTTTCCCAGAAGCGCAGCACATGCGCCGGCGTATCCAGCACTTCAGCGACCTCGCTGATCGTCCGAAACGCCTCGGCGGATTTCGACATGGCTCAAGCCTCAGCCCTTGTTGCCCACCGCGACGCGATCCTTCATCAGATGCGACGGGCGGAAGGTCAGAACCCGGCGCGGGTGGATCGGCACTTCGTCGCCGGTTTTGGGATTGCGTCCGACACGGGCCGATTTCGCGCGAACCGAAAAGGTTCCGAAAGACGAGATCTTGACGGTTTCGCCCCGCACCAGCGCATCCGACATCTGAAGCAGCACGGTTTCGACAAGTTGCGCGGATTCGTTGCGCGACAGGCCAACTTCGTTGTAGACCGCCTCGCTCAGATCCATGCGTGTCAAGGTCTTCTCGCTCATCTCGTCCCCCCTGAAATGGCCCCGAAACGGCCCGGCAGCGGACCTGTTCCGATTGCGAAGATGATGGGTTTGAATTTACGAGTCAATATCAATGACTTGGCGGGCGCATTTCAGGCTGCGTTTTACCAGCGCAGAACCACCGAACCCCAGGCCAGCCCGCCGCCGATCGCCTCGGTCACCAGAAGATCGCCGGGTTTGATCTGGCCGCGCGCCTTGCCGACCGACAGGGCAAGCGGGATCGACGCGGCCGAGGTATTGCCATGGTCCTGCACAGTCACCACCACGCGGTCCATCGCCACCTGCATGCGTTTTGCCGTGCCTTCGATGATGCGGATATTGGCCTGATGGGGCACGATCCAGGCCACGTCGTCGCTGGTCAGCCCGGCCTTTTCCAGCGCGGCATGGGCAGTTTCCGCAAGTTTTTCAACGGCATGGCGAAATACTTGATTGCCCTGCATACGCAGATGCCCGGCGACCCCGGTGGTCGAAACGCCACCATCGACATACAGAAGATCGCGGAAGTTTCCGTCGCTGTGAAGATCGCAGGCCAGAACGCCACGATCGGCCGAAGTGCCAGCGCCCTCGGCCACTTCGAGCACAAGCGCCCCGGCCCCGTCACCGAACAGGACGCATGTCGACCGGTCTGTCCAGTCCATGATCCGGCTGAAGGTCTCGGCCCCGATGATCAGAATGCGTTTTGCCTGGCCGGCGATCATCAACGCGTTGGCATTGGCAAGCGCAAAGACAAAGCCGGCGCAGACCGCCTGGATGTCGAAGGCGAAGCCGTGGCGCATTCCCAGTTTGGCCTGAACCATGGTGGCAACCGACGGGAAGGTCAGGTCGGGGGTCGAGGTCGCGACTATGATGACATCGATGTCGGCGGCGGTCAGACCGGCGTCGGCCAGGGCCGCACGGGCGGCAGCGGCGCCGAGATCGGAGGTGGTTTCACCTTCGGCGGCAAAATGGCGCCGCTCGATTCCGGTGCGGGCGCGAATCCATTCGTCGGTGGTCTCGATCTGGCCTTCGAATTCGCTATTCGGCACCACGCGCGCGGGCAAATAATGCCCCACGCCCCGAACCACGGCACGGATTGTCATTCAGCTGTCCCGGTTTCTGCCCCTGTTATCGGCGCATCCTGCCCCGCCTGCACGACCATGGCAACCCGTGCCGCGAGCCGTTCTTGAAAGCCCGAGGCGGCCAGCCGGTGGGCCAGCCGGATCGCGGCGGCAACCCCGGTCGCGTCGGCCGATCCGTGCGACTTGACCACCGTGCCGTTCAGCCCCAGGAACACCCCGCCATTGACCCGGCGGGGGTCGATGCGCACCCTGAGGCGCTTCAGCGAATTCAGCGCCAGAACCGCCGCCAGCCGCGACAGGAAGGTCGCGTTGAAGGCCTCGCGCAGGAAATCGCCAATCAGCTTGGCAGTGCCTTCGCCGGTCTTGAGCGCGATATTGCCGGTGAACCCGTCGGTCACGATCACATCGACCCGGCCCGACGGCAGATCGCCGCCCTCGACGAAACCGACATAGTCGAATTGCCCAAGATCAGCGTGCTGGCCGATCAGTTCCTGTGCCGCCTTCAGTTCGGCGCGCCCCTTGTGTTCTTCGGTGCCGACATTCAATAGCCCGATGCGCGGCCGGGCAATGCCCAGGCCGTTGCGCGCATAGGAGGCGCCCATCAGCGCATATTGCAGAAGGTCGGGCGCGTCGGCCCGGATGTCGGCGCCGACATCGAGCATGACGGCGAACCCTTCGGGGGCGCGGTTCGGCCAGAGGCAGGCGATGGCGGGCCGATTGACCCCGGGCAGCTTGCGCAGGCGCAACATCGACAGGGCCATTAGCGCACCGGTATTGCCGCACGACACCGCCGCCGCCGCGCGGCCGTCGCGCACCGCATCAAGCGTCGACCACATCGATGTGCCCTGGCCGTTGCGCATCACCTGGCTCGGCTTGTCGGTCATGGCGACGATGCCGACGGCGTCGCAGATCGTGGTGCATGCGGCCAGCGCCGGGCGCCGGGCGATCAGCGGTTCAAGCTCGGCCCTGGGGCCGTGGACCAGATAGGCGATGCCGGGGACCTGTTCGAGGCACTGGGCCATGCCAGCGACGACTGCGACCGCCCCGCGGTCGCCGCCCATGGCATCGACGGAAATTACGATTCTGCCCGAAGCCCGGCCATCTGACTGGCCCGCCACCCGGCCATCCCCCACGGGATCAAGCGCTGATGACATGCTCCCGGACCCGGCGCGCGGCTTACGCCGCGGCGTCGTCCAGATCGACTTCGGCCGTCTGCGCGACAACCTCGCGGCCGTCGTAATGGCCGCAGGCGCCGCACACATGGTGCGGACGCTTCAGTTCACCGCAATTGGCGCATTCGTTAGGGTTCGATGCGACCAGCGCGTCGTGGGCGCGGCGCATGTTGCGGCGGGACCGCGTGGTGCGGTTCTGGGGGACAGCCATGTCTCAACCTCAGGTTTTTGGGGGCCTAGGCCCCGGTTTTCCAGGGGTTTCGTCACTGGTTGCCGATGTGCGACCGGGTGCGAACCCAAGATTCAAGCGAGGCCGGGAACATACTGCGAATCCCGGCAGGCGCAAGTGTTTTCTGGCGGCCGTTTCGCCGGTGGCGACGCTCTAGTCGGGCCGCTTCTTCAAAAGCTCGGAAAGCCCTGCAAAGGGGCGCATTTTTTCCTCGGCCAGCGGCTCGGCCCCCGGCGCCCCATATTGAAAACTGCCCAGTTCCGCCCCCGCCACGCGCGGGTAAAGCGGCAACGCCAGCGCCAGCGCCTCGGTCAGGACGGCGCCCACGTCGATCGCGTCGCCCAGGGGCTCGACGCTGTCATCCTCGGGCACCTCGCTTTCCTCGGCCTCGGGTTCCTGCCAGTCGGCCAGATAGCGGCGCACCACATTGTCGCGGATCTGGCTTGTGACCGGCGCGAGTGTGATGACGCAGGGCTGGACCACCTCGGCGTCAAGTTCGGCTTCGAGCGTGAAGTCGGCCCGGCCCTGGGGGCGGATTTCGCCCTTCAGCGTCGCACGGGTGACAGCGCTGATCCCGAGCGCGCGGGCAATTGCGGCGCGGGTGTCGGCGTCGGGCGTCAGGGCAAATCGGGTCGGCTTGCGCCCGGCCAGGTCGGATCGGCGGAGGGGGTGTGAATAGACGGAATCGTCGGTCATCGTCGTTTTTCCTGGGTCCGGGCCGCCAGGGGCCAGCTGAACGGCCCCACGTGACCCCTGGTGCGCGGTTCTGTCCTTGTCGGACCTCCCCGCCATGTTGTAAGCCGGATAGAAGGCTTCTGCCGCGAAGGCAAGCATCAGGCATAGGGTTGGGGGCAAGAGTGGTTTTGCGCAGACTTGGGTCCGGGGTCCGGGGTGTGGCCGCAGGCATGGCACTCGCGATCGTTTCGGCCTGTACGCCGATCTACGAAAACCACGGCTATGTGCCGCGCGAAGAGGCGCTGAAGAAGATCGAGGTCGGCAAGTCGACGACCGAGGATGTCACGAACACGGTCGGTCGGCCATCGTCGATCGGGGTTCTGACCGGATCGGGCTGGTATTATGTCGGCAGCCGCTTCAAGCAGGTAGGCCTGCGCGCCCCGGTCGAGATCGACCGGCAGGTGGTGGCGATCAGCTTCGACAAGGACGGCAAGGTCAGCAATGTCGAACGGTTCGGGCTGGAAAAGGGTGAAGTCATTGCCCTGTCGCGCCGCGTGACCGAAAGCAACGTTCAGGGCAAGAGCTTCCTGCGTCAGCTTCTGGGCAACCTCGGCGGCCCGAACATCAGCGATTTCCTTCCCAAGAACTGACCCGGCGGTCGGCCTGATCGCTCTCTTTGGTCAGCGCCACGCCATTGATGCAATAGCGCAGGCCCGTGGGCGCAGGGCCGTCATTGAACACATGGCCCAGATGGGCGTCGCAGCTTGCGCAATGCACCTCGGTCCGGCGCAGGAACCAGGTGCGGTCCTCGGTCTCGCCGACCGCCTCGGGGGTGATGGGCTGGTAAAAGCTCGGCCAGCCGGTGCCGCTTTCGAACTTCGCCCCGGCGTCGAACAGTGCCGCCCCACAGCAGACACAGTGAAACCGCCCCGGCCCCTTGGGAAAGTCGTCATGGGTAAAGGCGCGCTCGGTCGCATGCTTGCGGGTGACGCGAAAGGCAAGATCCGGCAGGATCGCGCGCCAATCCGCCTCGGATCTGGTGATTTTTTCGGCCATGATCGCCCCTTCCGGGCGCGGGCCGGGTTGCAGGCCCCGCACCTGACGCTAACCTAGTCACGCAGCGCGCGGGCGCCAAGGCAGGGGGCATCACATTGGCGAAAATCGGCCCGTATCGGTTTCGCGCTCGCCGCGCCGGTGGGGCAGAGGATGTGCGCGCCGCGCAGATGCTGCGCGGCCGGGTCTTTCGCGGTGGCGCGGGGGTCGACGCGGACCCTTTCGACGAAATCTGCCAGCATGTGCTGATCGAGGAAAGCGCGACCGGCACGCCCGTCGCCTGCTTTCGCGTGCAGATTTACCGCCGGGGGGCCGACATCGGGCGGGGCTATGCGGCGCAGTTCTATGACCTTGGCGGTCTGGCCGCCTATGGCCGTCCGCTGGCCGAACTTGGGCGGTTCTGCGTCGACCCCGCCTGGCGCGCCCCCGATATTCTGCGGGTCGCCTGGTCGGCCCTGACCGGGTTGATCGACCGCGCCCACGTCGGGATGCTCTTCGGCTGCACCTCGTTTGTGGGAACCGATCCGACCCCCTATGGCGGTGCCTTCGCCTATCTCGCGGCGCACCATCTCGGCCCGGTCGATCTGCGGCCAGGGGTGGGGGCTGCGCGGGTGGTGGCCTTTCCGAACGGGGGGCCGGGCGGCCCACGCCCGGCCATGGGCGCCCTGCCGCCCCTTTTGCGCAGTTATCTCGGCATGGGCGGCTGGGTCGGCGATCATGCGGTAATCGACGAAGATCTTGGCACGATTCACGTCTTCACCGCGCTCGAGATCGACGCCATTCCCCCGGCGCGGGCGCGGGCGCTGCGCAGCCTCGCGGCACTAGCCAGAACATGAAAAAGGCCCCGCAGGGGTTTGCGGGGCCTCGGTTTCTGTTCCGTTTGATCAGACGCGCGCGGCGCGGGCCCGGCGGCCATCGCGGCCACGGCCGGCGGCATTGGCCTCGGCCGAGGCGGTGGCGAAATCCTTGCCTTCCTTGAGCGCGTCCAGCACGCGGGCGAACTTGATCCAGTCGGTTCCGTTCGCATCGTGGTTCATCAGGAAGTTCGCGGCGCGGATCGCTTCCATCTCGACCGACCGGACCGGGTTCATGATGGCGCTGGTCATGCCGGCGCCGATCGCCATCGGCAGGAACGCCGCGTTGATCCCGTGGCGGTTGGGAAGCCCGAACGAGATGTTCGAAGCGCCGCAGGTGGTATTCACGCCCAGTTCGTCGCGCAGGCGGCGGACCAGCGTAAAGACCTGCTGGCCGGCCGAGGCAAGCGCGCCGACCGGCATGACCAGCGGATCGACGACGATGTCGTGGGCGGGAATGCCGAAATCGGCGGCGCGCTGGACGATCTTTTTCGCCACCGCAAAGCGCACGTCCGGGTCCATCGAAATGCCGGTATCGTCGTTCGAGATCGCCACCACCGGCACATTGTATTTCTTGACCAGCGGCAGGACCAGTTCCAGACGCTCTTCCTCGCCCGTCACCGAATTCAGGAGCGGCCGGCCCTCGCAGGCGGCAAGCCCGGCTTCGAGCGCGCCGGGCACCGAACTGTCGATGCAAAGTGGCACATCGACCAGGCCCTGGACGATGTTGATCATCTTGGTCATCAGCGGCGGTTCGGTTTCGTTCGGGTTGGGGTTCGAATTGTAGACCACGCCCGCATTGACATCGAGCACCATCGCCCCGCAGGCGACCTGCTCCAGCGCATCACGCTCGACGGTGCTGAAATCGCCCGCTTCCAGTTCCGCGGCCAGCTTCTTGCGCCCGGTCGGGTTGATGCGTTCGCCGATGACGCAAAACTGTTCGTCGAAACCGATGATAACGGTTTTCGTTTTAGATTCAATGACGGTACGGGTCATATCTCACCTTATCTCTTAGCTTTGCGAGGCCGGAACGGCCGATTTTCCGCCATGGTCGATGGCCCAGGTTGCGTTGGTCTTGATCCCGCCGAGCGGGAAGAAATGAACGGATTCGATTCCGAAGCCCGGATTGGCGGCCTTGTGCGCGGCCAGTTCTGCCACAAACTCGTCCGGTTCGTAAGGCAAAAGCAACTTGGTCACATCCATTGCCCGCTTCTGCAGCACCTTCAGCGATGGGCCGACGCCGCAGGCGATGGCAAACTTGATCAGCGTTTGCAGCTTGGCCGGACCCGCGACGCCGATATGAACCGGCAGTTTGATCCCCTCGGCCGCCAGACGGTTGACCCAGGCAATCACCGGCTTGGCTTCGAAGCAGAATTGGGTCGCCATCGCCATCTTGGCGTCGGTGCGTTCGCTGAAAGCCTGCTTCCAGCGCGCAGCCTCGAGCACCATCCGGTCGGAACCGTCCGGGTCGATATCCTTGTTGCCTTCCGGGTGGCCGGCGACATGCAGCCGCTCGAAGCCTTCGAAAAGCCCGGTTTCGAGCATCTGCATCGAGGAATGAAACGCCCCCACCGGTTGCGAAACGCCGCCCGCCAGCATCAGGCCCTGCTTCACATCCGCTTCGCCGCGGTACCGGGCGATCCAGTCGGCCAGCGTGGCGCGGTCCTTGATGATGCGCGCCGGAAAATGCGGCATGACCGGGAAGCCTTCGGCGTTCAGCCGCTTGGCGGTCGCAACCATTTCCTCGATCGGCGTGCCGTCAATATGGGCGACATAAACCCGCGTGCCGCTGGGCAGAAGGTCGCGGAAACTCTCGACCTTGTCCGCCGTACGCGGCATCACCTCAATGGAGTAGCCCTTGAGAAAGGCCTCGACCGAGGTCTTGTCGCCGGCGGGGGCCGCCTCTTTGCGGCGGAAGTTCAGCAATGCCATTGCGGCTCTCCGGTTGTGGGGCAGGCGTCCATCACGCCCAGCCGTCGTTCGCGATCAGCGCCTTGATGCGCTCTTTGTCGTATTCCGTGTCGATGCGGGCCGCTTCGGCGGCCGCGACCGCCTCGTCCTCGCCCTCGATGCTGTAGGGCTCGGCCTTGCGCCATTCCGCGAGGTAGGCATCGGTCCCGGCGGCCCCGGTCTTCATTGCGGCCCGGTCGATGGCCTGTTCGAACCGCTCGGGCAGGGGCCTTTTAACGCCACGCCTACCCTTGCCCACGATCACCTGGGCCGGAATGTCGCGCCAATAGACGATGGTGACTTCTGCCATGACGAATCCTCTCGCTTGCGCCCTCAATAGCGCTCTGCCCGCGACATGCTGCGTCGGATTTCGACATGGCGCGTGATCGGAGCGACCTTGGCGCAAGGCTAGCCGATGTTGGGCCTGCGCGGCCAGACAGGCGGGCCCGGATATTCGTCATCGGGTGGATCAGGTGTTCTCACACCAGGCAAGCTTGATTGATCGGGCCGGGAAGGCTAGGGTTTGGGCAACTTAGCATTGGAGGGCGTTCATATGGCGCCCAGGCGTCCCGGCGGTGCGGGCGCGTTCCCGGTTCCGGTCGAGCCCCCGAGCACCGCAAAGCCCGACCCGGCGCAGCTTTATGCGGCGCTGGACCTCGGGACCAACAGTTGCCGCATGCTGATTGCCCAGCCGAAGGGCAACCAGTTCCACGTGGTAGACAGCTTTTCCAAGGCGGTGCAACTCGGCCACGGCCTCGAAGCGTCCGGCAAGCTCAGCCGGTCGTCCATGGTGCGCACCGTTCAGGCCCTTCAGGTTTGCCGCAAGAAGATCGAACAGCACGGTGTGCGCCGCATGCGCCTGGTGGCGACCGAAGCCTGCCGCCGGGCCCGCAATTCGCGGGAATTCCTGCGCATGGTCGAGCGTGAAACCGACCTGCCGCTCGAGATCATCGAACCCGAGGAAGAGGCGCGGCTGGCGGTGATCTCCTGCGCGCCGCTGGTCTCGACCCGGACCGAACAGCTTCTGGTCGTCGATATCGGCGGAGGCTCGACCGAGTTGGTCTGGATCGACCTGTCGCGCGTGCCGCGCCCCGAACGGCCGCGCGCGATCATGCGGCTTCACGCCGGGTTCCACCCGCCCGAAAGCCCGTTTCCGGCGGCCAAGGTGGTGGACTGGATCTCGGTGCCACTGGGGGTGGCGACGCTGAAGGACCAGTTCAGCGATGTCGACGATGACGCGGCCCGTTTCGCACTGATGAGCTGGCATTTCGAGGAACAACTGGCCGATTTCTCGCCCTACAATGCCAGCCAGCCCCGGGAGGGTTTTCAGATCATCGGAACCTCGGGCACGGTGACGACGGTCGCGGCGAGCCATCTGGGCCTCAAGCGCTATGACCGGACCAAGGTGGACGGGCTCAGGATGAGCTCGGACCAGATCGACCGGGTGATCCGCGACTATCTGAGCCTCGGCCCCGACGGGCGCCGGAACGACCCACGCATCGGGCGCGACCGTCATTCGCTGATCATGTCCGGCGCGGCGATTCTTCAGGCGCTGATGCGGATCTGGCCGACCGACAGGCTTTCGGTCGCCGACCGTGGGCTGCGCGAGGGTCTTCTTTACGCACAGATGTCGGCGGATGGGGTGCTCGAGGACGGCCGGTTCTGATTTCGCCCCGGCTGCGCCGGGTCGACCGGGCGAGGGGGCGCTGCCCCCTCGCACTCCCCCGGAGTATTTTGACCAAGATGAACAGGATATGATGGCGGCACCCCGTCTCGGGCGGCTTGGCCGGGGAGACGGGGTGCTTTCACCTTGGGCGGTCATCGGCGCTCCCGCCTGTACCGCGGGGACGATGCTCGCTGCGATTCCTTTCAATTCTCTTAATACTGTCTTTCATCTGGTCAAAATACTCCGAGAGTGCGGGGGCAGAGCCCCCGCCACCGGTTCCGTGCCACAGGGACCCATCGGATTGCGCCGGGCCCGAGGCTCGGTTATGGGGCGGAAAAGGAGGCCGCGCGGCGATGGCTAAGACACCTTCCGGAAATACGTCGGGGCGCGGTGCGCGGGAATTGCGCGTACGGGTCAAGACGGCCAAGGGGCGCAAGCTGTCCTCGACGCTCTGGCTCGAGCGGCAACTCAACGATCCCTATGTGCAGCGTGCCAAGAAGGAGGGCTTCCGGGGGCGGGCGGCCTACAAGATCCTGGAGCTGGACGACAGGTTCCGCTTTCTGGTGCCGGGCGCGCGCGTGGTCGACCTTGGTTGCGCGCCGGGAGGGTGGTGCCAGGTGGCGGTAGAGCGGGTCAACGCTCTGGGCGAGAAATCCGGCAAGAAGGTGGGGCGCGTCCTCGGCGTCGATCTGCAAGAGGTCGATCCGATCGCCGGGGCCGAGATCCATCAGCTCGATTTTCTGGCCGACGACGCCGACCTTCTGGTCAAGGGCTGGCTTGGCGGAGCGGCGGATGTGGTCATGTCGGACATGGCGGCGGCGGCATCCGGGCACAAGGGAACCGACCATCTGCGCATCATCGCCTTGTGCGAGGCGGCGGCCGAATTTGCCTTCGACGTGCTGGAAGAGGGTGGAACCTTTGTCGCCAAGGTGCTGGCGGGCGGGGCCGAGCTTGGCCTTCAGACGATTCTCAAGCGCAACTTTGCCAAGGTTGCCAATGTGAAGCCACCGGCCAGCCGGGCGGACAGTTCGGAAAAGTTCGTTGTAGCGATGGGGTTTAGGGCACGCGCAGCATCCGGGCCGGATGCGACCGACATCTGACGGCCCTGCCCCGGGGCGCGGCCGCCGGCTCAGGGCCCGGTATGGATGCTGACGCCTTCGGCCAGCACCTTGGCCGGCTGGCCGCAATGGAAAAGGTAATAGGTCAGCAGCGTCTGGGGGCGCCTGAGAATGCCCGGCCGCCCCAGAAGATCGCGCGCGACCCGCACCTCCGAGGTGAAATTGGTGGTCGGCACCGCGATTTTCTGCTGCGGCGACACCATCATGTCTTCGGCCGGCAGCCCGCGCCCGAGCGCCCCCGCGCGGATCAGGACCGGCTGCGCATCGGGATAGGCGCCAAGGAAACCTTCGTCGAGCTGGATCTTGTCGACCCAGTCGATACGGCGGATCGAACCATCGTCGAGCCGCAGCGGATCGAACTTGCGCAGCACCTGAACCGGCAACAGACCGAACGAGGTGGTCACACGCGCGTTCCAGCACAGGCCGGGCAGTGTCCAGTCGCGGTCCGCGGCGGATTCGGCCCCCGGCGCAGCGGTCTTGGTGCCCGAAACCGATTGGGGAGAAAGTCCGAAATTCATGGGTCTAGCCTCAAATTACTTTGCCGCGGATATTCCGGCGGGCAGAATGGCCAGCCGGGGTAAGCGGGGTCTGTTCAAATGGCCCGGCGAAGGCCGGTAAAAATCCAGAGCAACGCGCCGCACCTTCTACTTTCAACAGGTCGTTCGTTGCCGCAAGGCCCTGGCGCAAATGGCGCGGCGACCCGGGCGGCAACTTAAAATCCATTATCGCGGAACTACCGAGATTCTCTAAGCAATTTCAAGGGCGGGGCGCGTTCGACCGTGCCGAGATCGTTCGATCAGAAACAATGGTGGCAAGAGCGGATGAAAAATGCCGGCAGGGCGGCAATCATTTGAGGATGGCGCGCGTGCGGCCCGAAGCAGTTTGAGTCCGACGAGGGAAACGCGGGTGACAGAGCCCCCCGCTTTTGCCCGGAGGGTTCGAACCAATCTGTTTTGCGCGCCGCGCAGCCTGCCAAACCTGGCGAAAGGGGTCTGGCGGACGGCCGTCTCTGTGATATGATCAAATTATGAACGCTGCTTTGCTTGCCATACCGGTCGGCCAGACCGCCGCTGATGCGCTGCCGCCATGCGGCAGGCCGGAACCGTCCCGGCGGCCTGAGGGGCAGCCTGACGGCGCCGCTACGGGCGGCCGTGCGACACCGGCGCCCCCCATCCACAGCCGAGGGAACCATGCTGTCTGACCAAGCCCTGATCGGCGGCGCGCCCGCAGCCCGCGTCCCGTCGATCCGCGCCCGCGAGGCCGCAGCCTATGCCGCCGCCCGCCCGCTGACCCGAGCCGCGCTTGCGGGCGGTGCGGCCGCCTTTCTCGACGGTGTGCCGATGCTTTGGATGAAGGATTGGCCTCAGCCGTTCCCCATGCTGGTGGCCAGGGCCAGCGGCGCGACCCTGACCGACATTGACGGCAACCGGATCGACGATTTCTGCCTTGGCGATACCGGCTCGATGTTCGGCCATTCACCCGAACCCGTGGCGCATGCCCTGGCCACACAGGGGGCGCAGGGGCTGACCTACATGTTGCCAACCCGCGACGCGCTGGCCGTGGGACGGCTTTTGCAGGATACGTTCGGTCCGTTCCGCTGGCAGATCGCCACCACCGCGTCCGACGCCAATCGCTTTGCCCTTCGGGTGGCGCGCGCCGTGACCGGCCGGCCCAAGGTTCTGGTCTTTGCCGGCTGCTATCACGGCGCCGTCGACGATGCGCTGGTCGAGGACCGGGGCGGCAGGGTCGGCCCGCGCCCCGGTCTTGTCGGGCAGGTGGCCGATCTTTCGGTCACGTCCAGGGTGGTCGAGTTCAACGATCTGGCCGCACTCGATGCGGCGCTGGCCGAGGGCGACGTGGCCGCCGTTCTGGCCGAGCCGGTGATGACCAATTGCTGCATGGTGCTTCCCGTGCCCGGCTATCATGCCGAGCTGCGGCGCCTGACCCGGGCGCACGGCGCGCTGTTGATCCTCGATGAGACCCACACGGTCTCGTCCGGCCTGGGGGGCTATACCGGCCGGCACGGGCTCGCGCCCGACATGTTCGTTGTGGGCAAGGCGGTGGCGGGGGGGCTGCCGGCGGCGGTCTGGGGGATGACGGACGATGTTGCTGACCGCTTCCGCGCCTATGATGCCAAGCGCCCGGCGGGCTTTTCCGGGATCGGCACGACATTGTCGGCCAACCCGCTGCAATTTGCGGCGATGCGGGCGACCCTGGCCGAAGTGATGACGGCGGAAAACTATGCCCATATGGAGCGGGGGGCCGAACGCCTGGCCGCGGGTCTTGCCGATGCAATCCAGCGCCATGGCGCGCCCTGGCATGTGGTACGCGTCGGCGCGCGGGTGGAATTCATCTGCCACCCCACCCCCCTGCGGAACGGCAGCGAAAGCCATGTTGCCCACAAACCCGACCTTGAAAAGGCGATCCATGCGGCACTTCTGAACCGGGGCTGCCTGATCGCGCCCTTTCACAATATGATGCTGGTCAGCCCGGTGACCGGCGACGACCAGATCGACCGGCTGATTGCGGCCTTCGACAGTATAACGGCGGAGTTGATGGGATGAGAGACGATGCAAGCTGCCCTTCGGGCGCGACCTTGGCCGAGGCCGAGGCTTTTTTGGCGGCCCATCCGGATATCGAGGCCTTTGACATCGTCTTGCATGACGCCAACGGGATCGGGCGCGGCAAGATCATCCGCCGGCACGAGCTTTTGTCGATCTACAAGGGGGGGCGGCATATGCCGATCTCGATCCTTGGGCTCGATATCTGCGGCGAGGATGTGCATGAAACCGGCCTGATCTGGGATCAGGGCGATGGCGACCTGCGCGCCTGGCCCATCCCGGGAACGCTGGTTCCGCTGCATGGAACGAAGCCTGCGCGGGGCGAGGTGTTCCTGTCGCTCTACACGCTCGACGGCGCGCCGATGACCTCGGACCCGCGCCATGCCTTGCAGGCGCAGGTCGATGCGATGGCCTCCGCGGGGCTTTATCCGGCGGCGGCGTTCGAACTGGAATTCTTTCTTCTCGCCAACGATCGCGATTCCGACGGCAAGGTGCGCCCGGCGGATGCGGTGCTCGACGGGCGCCGATCGGACAAGACCGAGGTCTATTCGGTCGACCATCTTCATGGGATGGAACCGCTGTTCTCCGAAATCTACGCCGGCGCTGCCGAGGCCGGGATCACGGCGGAAACCGTGATTTCCGAATATGCACCAGGCCAGTACGAGCTGACGCTGCACTATCGCGCGCACGTCATGCAGGCCGCCGACGATCTGGCGCGGCTGAAACGCATCGTGCGGCTGACCGCGCGGCGGTTCGGGGTGACGGCCTGTTTCATGGCCAAGCCGATCGAGCGGTATGCCGGGTCGGGAATGCATTTCCATGTCTCGCTTCAGGATGGCAAGGGGACCAACCTCTTTGCCGAAAAGGAAGTGGGCAAGTGGAACGACACGATCCTGCATGCGCTTGGCGGTTTGCGGGCGACGATGGCCGAAAGCATGCTGGTCTTCGCGCCGCACGCCAATTCCTGGCGGCGCTTCGCCAACCAGTCCTATGCGCCGGTCTCGACCAACTGGGGGGTGAACAACCGCTCGGTCGCCTTGCGCATCCCGGCGGGTCCGCGGGCGGCGCGGCGGATCGAACACCGCCCTGCCGGTGTCGATGCCAACCCCTATCTGGTGGCGGCGACCGTTCTGGCCGCGATCCGGCACGGGCTGAACCACAAGATCGACCCCGGCCCCGAAACCACCGGCAACGGCTATGACGACGAAGCCGCGTCGGCCATGCCGCGCGACTGGCGTTCGGCGATCGAGGCCGCGCAGGGGTCGGCATTCCTGAAAGGCGCGCTCGGGGCCGACATGCACCGTACCTTCACTGCCGTGAAGGCCGCCGAACAGGCCCGCGTCGCCCGCACCATCGCCGATGTGGACTACGATCTGTATCTGCACACGGTATGAGATCGGTTGCCCGAGGGCGTCAGTCCTCGGGGCCGCACCAGCCGGGCAGATGATCGGCCTGCCGGTCGCGCGCCAGGACCAGCGCCTTGGCAACGGCCGACTGGTAATTGTCGGCCAGAAGTTTGGCCCTGATCCGGCGGCGCAGGAAATCGGCCCAGAGAAATTCCGAATAGGGCGTTGCATCCTTGGCATAGCCGCCGGCGCGGCGCAGGTCACCGGCGAGCGAGCGGTAGGGGTCATCCTTCATCGCCGCGATCGTTTTCGGCAGTTCCTTTATGGCGCAGGCGGCACCAGCGCCGTCGTAAAGATGCAGCCAGTTGCGGTTGGCGAGGAACATCCAGAATTCGTCGGCTGAAAACCGGCCGAGATCGGCCATCGGCCGCACCAGAACCTCGGTCACCCCCTCGTCGTGCAGCGCGCGGGCCAGATGGTGATTGTCGATGATATGCGTCCGCCCCTTGGGGCCGAGCACGACCGGAATCATGTGGGTGCCGAGAAAGGCAGCCTCCTTGTGGCTGCGCAGACGGGCCCAGTCGTCGCGCTTGCGCCGAACCTCGCGCAGGCCGACCGTCATCTGCGTCGGACGCAGCGTATCAAGGCGTACGGGGTGCAGCACCGGGTGGGTGTTGTTGTGCATGTCATTCTCCTTCATGACCGCGCGGCCCGATCACACCGATCGCATCGTCCACACTGTAGCTCGACCGGGCCAAAAGGCCCGCCGCCCCGTCGGTCGCCAGCACATCGCGCACATGGTCATGCACGCGCGCAAGCTGCACCCGGATGCCGGCGCGCGCCATTGCCGCGTCAAAGCCGCCCAGCGCGTCGAGCGCGCTGGTATCGAGGTCGGAGGTTTCCTCAAGACTGAGGACGATCGCCCGCGTGCCGGCCTCGGCCCGCGCGGCGGCAGCGATCTGATCAAGGATCGGGGCGGCATTGGCGAAGAAAAGCCCCTCGGACGGCCGCCAGATGGCAACGCCGGCGGGGGCAGCCGCATCAGGGTGGCGGGCCAGATCGACGAAATCGTGGCCGGTGCCAAGCCGGCCAAGGCGGGCCAGCCGGGGGCTCGCCAGCCGGTGGATCACCGCCGCGAGCGACAGCGCGACGGCGACAAGCATGCCGTTCAGAACGCCAAAGGCCAGAACCGCGGCGGCGGCGGCGAGGGCGACTTTGAAATCGTGATGAAGCCGCCAGAACCTGACGAACGGCATCGGGTTCAGCGCATGGAAAAGCGTGCTGACGACGATGGCGGCCAGAACCGGCTCGGGCAGAAAATTCAGCAAGGGTGCGGCAAAGACCACCAGCGCCGCCAGCGCCAGCGCCGCGACGACCGCCGTCGCGCGGCTTTGCGCGCCCGATGCCTCGCTGGCCGCGCCCGCCGAAAAGCCGGCCCCGACCGGCATACCCTGCACCAGCGCGCTGGCGACATTAGCCAGGCCAAGGGCGGCAAGTTCGCGGTTCGGGCGCACCGTGTCGCCATGCAGCGTCGCCAACCCATTGATCGTGCCCCAGCTTTCGGCGAACAGCACGAGCGCCAGGGGCAGGACATATTGCGCCAGCCGCGACCAGTCCGCGAACGACAGGTCGGGCAGGGCGGGCCGGTCGAGCGCAAGCCTGACCGAGCCGACCATGGCCACGCCATTGCCCCCGAGGTCGAGCGCAGCAGAACCGGCGATGCCGGCCACCAGCACGATCAGCGCGCCGGGCAGGTCTGGAAAGCGGGCAAGGGCGCGGTGGCTGGCAAGGGCCACAAGGCCGGCGGCAACGCTCCAGCCCTGCCAGTCGCGGGCATGGGCCAGAAGGGCGGCGGCAAGGTGCCAGAGGTCAGGCGCCTTCTGGGGAAGGCCGACGATGGTGGGCAGTTGCTTGAGAATGATCGTCACTGCGATGCCGAAGGCAAAGCCGCGCAGGACGGGCCGCGAAATGAGGTTGGTAAGCCCGCCGAGCCGCACCAGGGCGGCCGCGGCGAAGAAAAACCCGGTCAGCGCCACCGCGGCAGTGGCGACAAGGCCGGTCTGGGCGGGATCGAGCTGCATCGCGGCAAGCGCCGCTGCCAGAATCGCCGCAGCAGCCGAGGTGGGCGAGACAATTGCGAACCGGCTTTGGCCCAGGGCCGCGTAGCCAAGACATCCAGCAATCCCGGCCATGACCGCGCGGGCCGGAGGCAGGCCGGCAATGGTGGCGTAGGCCACGGCTTCGGGAAACATCAGACCCGAAACCGACAAACCAGCAATCACATCGCCCCGGCGCATGCGCGATCTATGGCCGCCTTGGCCGCGCAATACAAGCGGGGGACCGCCGGGCAGGGCGCCCGAAAGGGCCGCAGCCACGCGAAAGTGACCGGGCCCCTTTAAAATTCGGTCGATGCTGCTATGATTTCGGCGCTGCGGGGGGCTGCCGTCGGCCGTAGCGATGATGGGACATTGCCGTCCTGGGGGCTTCCGGCACGGGTCGGAAACGGCAATGTGGGTGAGTGATGGATAAAGCGGCGGTCAAACGTACCGCGCCGCCTGCGGGTGTTACAGGCGCGCCTGCCGAGGCGCCGATGAAGGTCGGCTCTTTCGAGCAACGGCTTGAGCATGCCCGTGCGCTGCGCGAGCGCGCGCTCGCCGCGCAGGGCGAGACAGACGGCGGGCTGGCGTCGATGCGCAAGCCTTGGGAAACGCAGGCCTTGCCGGCGCGGCAGGCCCCGGCAAAGCCGCTCGGCGCGCCCAAATCCAATGTGCCCCGGCCCCGCGCCCCCGATCCCGATGCGGTCTCGGCGCGGCCGATCCGGCCGTTCGACAGCGATATTCCGGTCTTGCCAGCCCGCGCGCCGGACCCCGAGCCGGCACCTTTGCGGCGGGCCGCAGGCATTGCCGCCCCTGCCATTGCTCCGACCAGCGCGCCCCGGCCACGCCCCGGCCGGTTGGGCCGGACCTTCCTTGGCTTCGCGCTCGGCCTCGGCCTTGGGGCAGCGATTGCATGGGGTCTGGCGCAACGCCCGGCCGTAGTTTCCGCGCCGCCTGCGCCGCAGCCAGCAACGGTGGCGGCTGAAAGCGCACCCGCCGCGCCGATCGCTTCGCCCGCTGCCGCCCCGGCGCCGATGCCGGGGCCCGACAAGCAGACGGCGATGGCCACAGCCCCCGTTCCGGCAGGCCCCCCCCGGCCCGTGGTCTCGGCTCCTCCGGCTGTCGCGGCCACGCTGCCGGCCGCGCCGTCGCCCTTGGACGCGCGGCGGGCCGATGGCACCTTGCTGGCGCCTGGCGCTGCCGATGCACCGCTGGACGTTGCCGCCCCCCTTCTGGTGGCCGCTCGGATGTTGCCCGAGCCGGCCGTGGCCATTCCGGGCGCCGCCCCGCCCCGCCCCGAGGTCGCGCCCGTGCCGACGACGCTTGCCGAGCGCCCGTTCGCCGATCCGGCGGCGCCAGGGCCGGCGCTCTGGGTCGACCATGGCCCGGTGCTGGAGCGGGCGACGCTGGTTTCTGCCCAGCCCCTGCGCGAAATGCCGCTTCCCGCCGATATCGGTCAGTCCGCCGCCCCGTTCGGCCCGGCCGCGACCCTCCATTTGCTGGCCCCGCCACACGGCCCGGCCGCCGACCGGCAGAAGATCACAGATGCGATCGCCGCCGCCGGTTTCGGGGTGCCTGAAGTCAGCGATCTGCCGATCAACCTCAGAACCCCGCAGATCCGCTACTATCACTCCGCCGACGCGGCAACGGCCGAACGCCTGGGCAAGGCGCTTGGGTTTCGGGTGCGCGATTTCAGCTATGTCGCCTCGCCCCCGCCAGAGGGCCATATCGAAATCTGGCTGGCCGGAAAGTCGGCCAAGGCAAGGGCCAGGGTAAAGGCCAAGGCCAGCGAACCTGGCCAGGCGCCGCTGCCGCCCATGCCCGAGGAAATTCAGATGCAGATTCTCCGCGACCGGATTCTTTCCCAGATGCCCTAGCTTTGGCGCAAGGCGGATCGTCGCCCCCGGCTGCGCAGCACCAACCCCGACCGACCGAGACTGAGATGCCCCACAAGAAGCTTCTGGCCGCCATCACCGTGATCATGATGCTGAACGGCGGTTCGCGACTGCTGGCCGCCTATTCGCTCGACCAGTTGAAAGAGATCGAGCGGCTGGTGGCGGTCAGGGATTCGGCCGGGCTCGGCCAGTTTCTCGCCGCCCATCCCGAGGTAACCCGGGGCGGCGATCCGCTCGCGGTCGAACTGAGGAAGTTCTTGCGATGCGCGCAGGGCGGCGGACTCGACTGTTTCAGTGTCGCGCCCATCCGCACGGACAAGCGGGGCGATGGGGCGCGGAAAAGCTCGGGCAGCTATTGATGGGCAGCGCGCGTGCGCCGGGCATGGCGGGGCAGGCGAGGGGTGCCGGCAAAATCGCCTATCTGATCGAGCCGCGCTTTTCCGGCGGCACCTCGGCGGCGGTCGCGGCTGAACTTGCGGTGGCGCGCGGTGCAGCAGGCCAGGTGCGCGTGCATGGCTTTCGCGCGCGCATGTTCGCCGAACGGCCACCAGCCCCGGTGCTGGAAGACAGGCTCGACCGGCTCGGCCTGCCACTTGATTGGGACAGCGCCGTGATCCGCGGCGATCTCGTCATCTTGCACAACCCGTCGTTTCTGAAGTTCGATGGCGCCTTTGCCCGCCGCATCGTCGCCCGCCACCTGGTCCTGGTGACACACGAAAACTTTCTGCGCCCCGGCGGGGCCGAGGCGTTCGACGTGGCCCATTGCCTCGGACTGATCGACCGGGCGAGCTTTGCCCTGCGCAAGACCCATGCCCCCGTGTCGGCCCACAACCGCGAAACGGTGGCCACCTGGCTGGATAGTCGACAGCGCCGGGCGGATCGGGCCGGGGGCTGGCGTATGCTGGACGACGACTGGTTCAATATCTGCGACACGGACCTGATCGCGCCCGTCGCCCGGCCGCGCGACCGGCGCGGCCGCCTGTCGCGCCCTTCGGCCGAGAAATTCCCGGCCCTTGCCGATCTGGACCTATGCTTTCCGCCCGGGGCAGAGTGCAACCTGCTGCTCGGTGCCGACGGGTTGGCCGAGGCGGCGCGCACTCGCCCCCACTGGACCCTCTATCCCTTCAACGGCTTGGCGCCGGCCGAGTTTTACGACAGGATCGATTTCATGGTCCATTTTGTAGCCCCCACCTGGTCGGAAAGTTTTGGCCGGGTGCTGGCCGAGGCGGTTGCAGCCGGCAAGGTGGTGATTTCAGACGCCCGCACCGCGGCGATGCTGCCCGGCGCTGTCATCGCCGCGCGCCCTGACGAGGTTGATGCGGTCATCGCCCGCCATGTGGCCGACCCCGATCTCTATCAGGGCCAGGTCCGGAGCGCACAGGCACGGCTGGCCGCCTATTCGCCTGCGCGGTTTGCAGACCTGCTCGGTCAGGTGCTTGCCGATCGGCCGGGGGGTGGGGCATGATCCTGGTCGTCACCGGGGCGGCCGGCCCCGAGGGGTTCGAGGCTGCCAGCCTGTTCGCGGGCCAGCTTGCGCAGCGGGGCCATCCGGTGATGCTCGACGAAGAGGGCATCGCGGGGCCGCTGTCGCGGAGCCGGAAATACGACGTCGCGCGCTTTCTGGGCGACCCTGCCGAAACACCCCCGACCCGTGTCATCGTGATCGGTGCCGAACATCTGACCGACACGGTCCTGATGCGCCTTCGCGCCCTGGCGCTGGGGGGCGACGTGGCCTTGTCGGCACTGGGCCATTTCCCCGACCGCCAGGCGCTTATCGGCGCGCGGTCGCGCATTGCCTTTGCATGTGGGCGCGAGCCCGCGGTCTTCGATCTGGCCGGGCGGTTTGGCGCGCCGCTTCTGGCCGATACGCCGCTGCCGCAGACGGCGCTCGTCTGCGACGATGCCACCCTGCCGCAAAGCCCGGCACGGCTTTGGGTTCTGGTGCCCGATGGGGCCCTGGCCGGACATGGCGCCGCGCTGGACGGGCTGGCCCATGCGCGGGGTCTGCGCCTGACGATCGTGCGGATCGGTGGCGATGGCGGGCCTGCCCGTCGCGTAGCCCCGGTGATCGCGGCCGACGAACTTTTGCCCGAAGCGCTTGCCCGGCGCGCCGATCTTGTGGCGCTGGCGGGCGATGCGCCGCCGGATGCCCGCAGCGTGGCCACCCTTATGGCCGCGCTTGGCGCCGGAAGGCCGGTGATCGACTGCACCGCCGAGGCGCTCCTTTGCGCCAGCGGCGCGCCGGTCCTGCGCGGCCCGGCATCGCTTGACGCCCTGGGCGCCTATCTGGACGGCACGGTGCTGCCCAACCTGGCCGGGATCGGCCGCTTCGTGCGGCAAAGCCCCTGGCTGGATGCGATGTCGCTGGGGCGTGTCGAACGGGCGATCGGCCTTGCCGCGCCGGCCATCGCCCCGGCGGCGGGCAAGCCCGCGACCGCATCCATCCTGTTCATGCCGACAAATGGCGTGGGCCTGGGCCATGCGCAGCGCCTGGGGCAGATCGCAAGCGCGATGGCGGCACCCGAACGCTGCCGGTTTGCCGCCTTTCCAAGCTGCGTCGGCCTTATCGCCGACCGGGGATTTGTCTGCGCCCCGCTGGTGCAGAAAAGCCCCGACCACCCCGAACCCTATGCCAACGATCTGGTGAACTACCGCCGGCTTGACCGGCTGTTGCCGCCGGGCGGGCGGTTCGTCTTCGATGGCGGCTATATCTTTGATTCGATCTACCGCCTGATCCTCGAGAAGGACCTGCGCGCGCTTTGGGTGCGACGCGGCCTTTGGCGCGCCGATCCGGCCAATGAGGCCACGCTGGAGCGCGGCCGTATCTTTGATCATGTCCTGGTGCCGGACGAGGCCTTCGCCGAACTGAATGCCCCGGCCCGCTGGGACCCGGACCTGTCCCATGTCGGACCGGTGGTGCAACGGTCGGACCCGGTCACGGGCCTGCGCGACCGGCTTGCGGAACGGTTCGGCCATCCATTCCGAACGCTGGTCGTCAGCCTGCTTGGCGGGGGCGTGGCCGCCGACCGTTCGGCGCAGCTTTCCACCCTGTGTGGTCATCTCGAACGACGCGCGGACATCTTGCACCTGATTGTCACCTGGCCCGGTGCGCGGATCGAGCCTGGGGCCTATCGCTGGACGAACAGCCGGGTGGTGCAGACCCGGCGGGCGCTGGCGCTGGCGCAGGCCGCCGACCTCGCGGTTTCGGCGGCGGGCTACAATTCGTTCCACGAACTCATCTACCATGGCGTCCCGACGATCTTCATGCCGCAGACCGCGCCCTTCATGGACGATCAGGAACGCCGGGCGCGGGCGGCGAGCGACCGGGGGCTGGCCGAAACGGTGGGCGCGACCGAGCTGGTGCGGATGGAACGCGAGATCGCAGCGTTTCTTGATGAGGGCAAGGCTGCCGAAATCCGCGCGGCGTTGGCGGACGCGGCACTGCCTGCGCCCGGAACCGCCGACGCGGCGGCGATCATCGACAGGGTGCTGGCACCATGACCCCCGACGACTGGCTTGAGATCGTGCTGCGCATAACGCCGGACAGCCCCGCCGATCTGGACGCGGACATGTTTGATGACCTCGGCCCCGGGGTGGGCGTGGCGGACGATGCCGGTTGCGCCCCCGGCCCACTCAGCGCGCGCCTGTGGGACCGCGACGACCCCGAGCCGGCCAGCGTCGGGGTGCGCGTGACCAGGCCCCTGGCCGACTGCGCCGACATCGCCCTGCGTCTTGCCTCGATCGCGGTCGAGCGCGACATATATCCGGTAATCCTGACCAGCCTGCCGGTATCAGGGTTCGAACCCTTCGGCTTTCGGGTCGAACGGATCGCGGCCGCGCCCGGGCCGGAACGCACCCGGCAAGAAGAAGAACTGTCCCGGTTCTGGGCGCTGGCGCTGATCGTCGATGCCGAGGATATCGCTCTGGTTGGCTGACCTGCCGCCCCGGCAGGGCGAATTGACCTGCATCAAGGTGCCGCCCCAGACTTTCGTGACACTGCTCTGATCGGTCTTGGCCGGGATGCGCGATATCAGGGCCTGGCGAACGGGAGAGGGAGGAAACTATGTCACATGTAGTCGTACTCGGCGCGGGGCTTGGTGGAACCATCGCGGCCTACGAGTTGCGCGGCAAGCTCGGGTCTGGCCATTCGATTTCGGTTGTGTCGAACGGCAGCCGGTTCCATTTCGTGCCATCGAACCCGTGGGTCGGGGTCGGCTGGCGCGACCGGGATGCGATCGAGGTCGATCTGGCGCCGGTCTTCGACAAGCTGAAGATCACGCTGCATGCGCAGGGCGCCAAGCGCCTGCATCCCGCGGAACGGCGGATCGAGCTGAACGACGGCGCATCGGTCACCTATGATTACCTTGTCATCGCCACCGGGCCTGAGCTGGCCTTTGACGAGATCGAAGGCTTCGGGCCGGCGGGTCATACCCAGTCGGTCTGCCATGTCGATCATGCGCTGGAGGTCAAGAAGGCGGTCGATGCGCTGATCGCCAAGCCCGGCCCCGTGGTGATCGGGGCGGTGCAGGGTGCTTCGTGCTTTGGCCCGGCCTACGAATTCGCGTTCATCCTCGACAAGGCCTTGCGCGATGCGCGGGTGCGCGACCGGGTGCCGATGACCTTTGTGACGTCCGAACCCTATATCGGCCATCTGGGGCTCGACGGGGTGGGCGATACCAAGGGGCTTTTGGAAGGCGAGCTGCGCAATCACCACATCAAGTGGATCTGCAACGCCAAGGTGGACCGGGTCGCGGCCGACAAGCTCTTTGTATCGGAAATGGCCGAGGACGGCACGGTCGCAAAGGCGCACGAGCTGCCGCAGGCCTTTACCATGATGTTGCCGGCGTTTCGGGGTGTCGAGGCGGTCCGCGGGATCGAGGGGCTGACCAACCCCCGCGGCTTCATCCTTGCCGACAAGTACCAGCGCAATCCGGCCTTTCCGGAAATCTTTTCGGTTGGCGTCTGCGTGGCCATTCCGCCGGTGGGCAAGACGGCGGTGCCGGTCGGCGTGCCCAAGACCGGCTTCATGATCGAATCGATGGTTACCGCCACGGTCCACAATATCGACGCCCTGATCGCCGGCCGCGCCCCCGACGCGGTGCCGACCTGGAACGCCGTCTGCCTGGCCGATTTCGGCGATGGCGGCATCGCCTTTGTCGCCCAACCACAGATTCCGCCGCGCAACGTCAACTGGTCGTCGCAGGGCAAATGGGTGCATCTGGCCAAGGTCGCGTTCGAGAAATATTTCCTTCACAAGGTCCGGCGCGGCCAGTCCGAGCCTTTCTATGAACGGCTCGCCATGCAGACGCTGGGGATCGATAAGCTGAAGGACGTCAAGATTGACAGCGGGGCCGGCGGCGCCTGACCCCGCATTTGCAAGCCGCGCCCGCGAGGGTGGAAGGAGAAGAGAATGTCTGTCGAACGTATGATCCTGGCTTTCGCAGGGTTCATGGTGCTGTTGTCACTGGCCCTGACCTGGTGGGTTTCGCCCTATTTCGTCTGGCTGACCGCCTTTGTCGGGGCCAACCTGCTGCAATCCGCCTTTACCGGATTCTGTCCGGCGGCCAAGGTTCTGAAATGGCTCGGTGTCAAGCCCGGTTCCGCCTTCTGAAAACCGCGCGGCCAGGCTAAGAAATCTACCGGCGGGGCGGCCGGGCGCTGCCCCAGAAACCGATGAGAACGGAAAACCCATGCGAAACCTTCTTGCCGCTGCGCTGGTCCTTGCCGTCCTGCCTGTTGCCGCGCAGGCCGACGATCTGGTGCTTCAGCCGACCCAGGTGAGGGAATGGAAGGCGGTCTATGGCCGGATCGAGGCGCGCACCCAGATACCAGCGCGCGCGCGTTTGGGCGGAACGCTCGTGTCGCTTGGCGTGACCGAAGGCGACGAGGTGACGGCGGGCCAGGTCTTGGCCAAGATCGTCGACGACAAGATCGATTTCCAGCTTTCCGCGTCCGACGCACAGTTGCAGGCATTGAACGCCCAGCTTGAAAATGCCCAGGCCGAACTGAAGCGCGGCGAGGAGTTATTGTCGCGCGGCGTGACTACCGCGCAGCGCCAGGACAGCCTGCGCACCCAGGTCGACGTGCTGGCCGGCCAGATCGCCGCCAACCGGGCAGAACGGCAGGTGATCGCCGAACAGGCGGCCGAGGGCGCGGTGCTGGCGCCGATCGCGGGGCGGGTTCTGTCGGTGCCGGTGGTGGCGGGCGCGGTGATCCAGCCGGGCGAGGTGGTCGCAACCGTTGGCGGCGGCGGCTTCTTCCTGCGCATTGCGGTGCCCGAACGGCATGCGGCCTTTCTTCAAGAGGGCGCAGATATCCAGATCGAGACGGCGGCGGGCAACGCCACAGGCAAGCTCGCCAAGATTTACCCATTGATCGAAAACGGCCGCGTCGTCGCCGATGTCGAGGTGCAGGGCCTGCCCGACAAGTTTGTCGACGCGCGGGTGCTCGTCCGCCTGCCGGTGGCGGTACGGAGTGCGCTGATGGTGCCGGTGGCGGCGGTCATCACCCGCTCGGGTCTCGATTTCGTGACGGTTGCGGGCGGGAATGCGCCCGTGTTGCGGACAGTGGTTCTGGGTCAACCGCAAGACATCGACGGCAAGCCCATGGTCGAGATCATGTCGGGCCTTGCTGCGGGCGACCATGTGGTGGTCGCGCATGACTGACGCGCCAGACCCCGAACAGGCGCCGCCCGCATCCGCGTCTGGGCCCGCGCTTGGCATCGCCGGGCGGCTAACCCGCGCGTTCATCGCGTCATCGCTGACGCCGCTTTTCATCCTGGCGGCCCTTGCCATGGGCATGGTGGCGCTGGTGACGCTCCCGCGCGAGGAAGAGCCGCAGATTTCGGTGCCGATGGTCGATATCCACGTCGAAACGCCGGGCCTCAGTGCCGAAGACGCGGTCAAGTTGGTCACCGAACCCCTGGAAACCATCGTCAAGGGGATCGACGGGGTCGATCACGTCTATTCGTCCACCCGCGACGATCACGCGCTGGTCACCGTGCGCTTCAAGGTCGGCACCTCGGCCGATGCGGCGGTGCTGCGCGTTCACGACAAGGTGCGCGCCAATCTCGACCGGATCCCGGTTGGGATCGCCGAACCGCTGATCGTCGGGCGCGGGATCGACGATGTCGCCATCGTCACCCTGACGCTCGCGCCCAAGCCGGGGGCCGGGGGCATCACTGCCAACGATCTGACGCGCATCGCGCGCGAACTGCGCACCGAGGTTTCCAAGACCGACAATGTCGGGCTGACATATCTGGTCGGCGAGGCACCCGAGGCGATTCGCATCGCGCCCGACCCCGAAAAACTGGCGCTTTACGGAGTGACGCTGCAGCAGCTTGCCGCCAAGGTCCAGGGCGCCAACCGTGCCTTCGGCACCGGGCTTGTCCGCGACAAGGGCGAAGAGATCGCACTCGAGGCGGGCGAAACCCTGACCGCGCCGGCCGAGGTGGCGAACCTTCTGCTGACGACGCGCGACGGTCGGCCGGTTTATGTGGCCGATGTGGCAAAGGTCGCGTTCGTGGCCGACACGTCGGATGCCATTGTGTCGCATGTCGCCCATGCGCCTGACGGGTCGCTGGTGCGCACGCCCGCCGTGACCCTTGCGATCGCCAAGCGGGCAGGGGCCAATGCGGTGGTTGTGGCGCAGGCGGTTCTTGACCGGGTCGCGGCCCTGAAGGGCCATACCATCCCCGAAAATGTCGATGTTCTGGTGACGCGCGACTATGGCGATACCGCCAACGAAAAGGCCAACGAACTGCTGTTCCACCTGGGCCTTGCCACGCTGTCGATCATCGCGCTGGTCCTGATCGCGATCGGCTGGCGCGAGGCTTTGGTGGTTGCGGTGGTCATTCCGGTGACCATTCTTCTCACGCTCTTTGCCGCCTGGATCATGGGCTACACGCTCAATCGGGTGTCGCTCTTCGCGCTGATCTTCTCGATCGGCATTTTGGTCGACGATGCGATCGTGGTGATCGAGAATATTGCCCGCCATTGGGGGATGCAGACCGGCAAGAGCCGGATGGAAAGTGCGGTTGCAGCTGTGGCCGAGGTCGGCAACCCGACGATTGTCGCCACGCTGACCGTGGTGGCCGCCCTTTTGCCGATGCTCTTCGTATCGGGCCTGATGGGCCCCTACATGAGCCCTATTCCGGCCAATGCCAGTGCCGCGATGATCTTTTCCTTCTTCGTCGCGGTCATCATCACCCCCTGGCTGATGGTCAAGGTGGCCGGGCGCGCCAGGATGGCGGGCCACGCCCACGACGATACTTTTGGCGGCCATCCGGGCGGGCGCCTGGGGCGGATTTATGCGGCGGTGGCGCGGCCGATCCTGGCGTCGAAGGCTCGCGCGCTGACGTTCCTCCTGGTCACGGCGGCCTTGTCGCTCGGCTCGCTCGGGCTGCTATACACCGAGGATGTGACCGTCAAGCTTCTGCCCTTCGACAACAAGTCGGAGCTTTCGGTCAGCATTGACCTGCCCGAGGGATCGTCGGTCGAGGCGACAGACCGGGTGGCTCAGGATGTGGCGCGCGTGGTGCTGGGCCTGCCCGAGGTGGTTTCGGTCCAGACCCATGCTGGCACGGCGGCACCGTTCAACTTCAACGGGTTGGTGCGCCACTATTATCTGCGCGCCGATCCGCAGTTGGGCGATGTCCAGATCAATCTGACCCCCAAGGCCGACCGCAAGCGGGCGAGCCACGCCATAGCGCTCGACATACGCGCGCGGCTTGCGGCGCTGAAGGTTCCCGAAGGCACCAGTCTGAAAACCGTCGAGCCGCCCCCCGGCCCCCCGGTAATCGCCACCCTGCTGGCCGAGGTTTACGGGCCCGATGCCGCCACCCGGCGCGCGGCGGCGGCGCGCATCCGTCAGGCGTTCCAGTCGGTGCCCTATATCGTCGATGTCGACGACAGCTTCGGGGTGCAACCCCGGCGCTTGCGGGCCCGCATCAACAGCGACGATCTCGAGTTTTTCGGGGTCCAGGAACAGGACGTGTTCGACACGCTTTCGCTGTTGAACGGCGCTGAAACGGTCGGCTATTCGCACCGGGGCGGCGGGCGCGACCCGATCCCGATCCAGATCGCCCGGTCCAAGGGCGACCGGACGCTGGACGAACGGTTCCTGACCACGCCGATCCCGGCCAATGTGCTGCCCGGCGCGCGCGGTGTCGTGGAACTCGGCGACGTGATCCGTGTGGGCGCCGAACAGGCCTCGTACCCGATATTTCGCCACAATGGCCGCAATGCCGAAATGGTGACGGGCGAGCTGGCCGGTGCCTTTGAAGCGCCGCTTTACGGGATGATCGCGGTGGGCAAGGCGCTCGATGCGATGGACTGGCCGGCAGGCACAAAGCCGGTCATCAGCCTGCACGGCCAGCCCGCCGACGAATCCGCGACCACGCTTTTGTGGGATGGCGAATGGGAAGTGACCTGGGTCACCTTCCGTGACATGGGGGCGGCCTTTGGCGTGGCGCTTCTGGGCATCTATATCCTGGTCGTGGCGCAGTTCGGCTCGTTCCGGCTGCCGCTGGTGATCCTGACGCCGATCCCCCTGACGTTTCTCGGGATCATGGCGGGTCACTGGCTCTTCGGGGCGCCGTTTTCTGCCACCTCGATGATCGGGTTCATCGCGCTTGCCGGGATCATTGTGCGCAACTCTATCCTGCTGGTCGATTTCATCCGCCATGCCGACCCGGCCAGGCCACCGCTGACGGTGCTGATCGAGGCCGGCGCGATCCGGTTCAAGCCGATTCTTCTGACCGCCATCGCCGCGATGATCGGCGCGGTGGTGATTCTGTCGGACCCGATCTTTCAGGGGCTGGCCATATCGCTTCTCTTCGGGCTGATGTCGTCGACCCTTCTGACGGTGCTGGTCATTCCGGCGATCTACCGGGTCTTCAAGACCTGAGGTCCTAGCCCACTCGGCGCCCCGCCACCCAGGTGCCGCGCAGGGCCGCGGCCGCGCCGATCCGCGCCACCCGGATCAGGTCGGCGCGCTGGCCGATGGCGATATGGCCCCTATCGATCAGGCCGGTTGCCGCGGCCGGATTGGCGCTGACCGTGGCAACCCCGCGCGCCAGATCGCCCCAGAGATCGCCGAGCATCAGGGCGCCCGACAGAAGCGCCGAAGGGACGTAATCGGACGAAAGGATATCAAGCCGCCCGGCGCCGGCCAGGTCCTTGGCCGCGACATTGCCGGAATGCGACCCGCCACGCACAAGGTTCGGCGCCCCCATCATCACGCTGATGCCATGGGTATGGCAGGCTTCGGCCGCCTCGGCCGTTGTCGGGAATTCGGCGAAATGAACGCCGACGCGCGCAGAGACGGCAACCTGTTCGGCGGTCGTGTCGTCGTGACTGGCAAGGGTGGCCCCATAGCGGCGCGCGGCGGCGACCGCGGCGGCCTGATGCCGGGCGCCGATCCGCTGCGAAAGGGCGATCTGGGCGGCGACATGCACGTCGAACTCGGCGGCCGAAAAGCCGTGTTTGCCGCACACGTAGTCGCGCAGTTGCGCCAGATCGTGAAACTGGCGCTGGCCGGGTGTATGGTCCATCAGGCTGACGATGCCGATGCGGTCGTCGGGGCCGAACTTGTCCAGTTCGGCGATGAGGGTTTCCGAGCAGACCTCGGCCCGCAGGTGCAGGTGATGGCTGATCCTGAGCGCACCGTGCGCGCGCAGCCCAAGGATTTCGCTGGCCAGTTCGCGCGCATATTCGCCATAGGGCGCCTTGGCACGCGACACGACGGACCCGACGCGCAAGGCATCGAAGACGGTGGTGATGCCGACGCTGGCCAGTTCCGCATCATGCGCGATGATCGCGGCGGCATGGGGCCATTTCACTTTGGGGCGCGGCTCCATATGACGTTCGAGATTGTCGGTATGCAGTTCGATCAGGCCCGGCATGACCAGATCGCCCGCGCAATCGACCCCGCCCGCCGTCAGGCGCCCCCCGGTGGCGATGTCGGCGATGACGCCGCCCCGGATCGCAACGCTGCCGGTGATGACCTCGTCGCGCAGGACCAGCGTGGCGTTTTCAAGGGTAAGGTCGGTCATCGGGTCATTCCGGTCTTTTTGTTCGCGTCGATTTCGGTCAGAGATGCCATGCACTTTTCGCCTGCATGTGACAGGCGCGCGCCAGGAACCGGCCCATGATGCGATCGACCCGGTATGCCCTTTACTACGCGCCCGAACCCGGCGCCTTTGCCGACCGTGCCGCAGCCCTGCTCGGCTGGGATGCGGGCCGGGGAAGCGAAGTCTTGCCGCCCGATCTTATTGGCTTGCCGCGGCCCTTGGCCGATATCACCGCCGCGCCGGGTAGATACGGCTTTCACGGCACGGTCAAGCCGCCGTTCAGGCTGGCGGCGGGGCAGGGGCTTGATGCGCTGGACCGCACATGTGCCGCCTTTTGCGCGCGCCACGCGCCGGTGGCGCTGCTCGGCCTTCGGCTCGACCGGATCGGCGGGTTTCTGGCGCTGACGCCCGAAGGCGACGCCGGCCCCCTCGTGGCGCTGGCCGCCCAGGCGGTGCGCATGCTCGATCCGTTCCGGGCGCCCCTGACCCCTGCCGAAATCGCGCGGCGCCGCCCCGACCGGCTGACCGAGGCCGAACGCCGGAACCTCGCCCTGTGGGGCTATCCCTATGTGATGGAGGCGTTCCGCTTTCACCTCACGCTGACCGGCGAACTGGCGCCAGACGAAATCGCGCCAGTCGAAGCGGCGCTCGGCCCCTACCTTTGGCCGGTTCTGCCCCGGCCCTTCGTCATAGCCGATCTGTGCCTGTTCGGCGAGGCGGCGGACGGGCGCTTTCATCTTTTGCACCGCTACCCCCTCACCGGTTGAAGGGCGGCGAGAAGCCGCGCGATGCCTTGCGCGGGGGTGCCATCGTTGACAACCTCGATCCGCGCCATCCCGGGGGGCAGGTCATAGGCTGCCCGGTCGAGCCGCGCGGCAATGTCGGTGCCGCTTTCGCGGCCACGCGCCGCCAGTCTCTTGGCGAGTATCTCGGCAGGCGCGGTGACAAGGAGGACAATCAGCCCCGGAAACAGCGTGGCTGCGCGCTGAAGGGCCGCGCGCGATCCGTTGAAAATCACGTCGCACCCTCGGTCAAGTGGCGTCAGTTCCGTCGCCGGTATGCCGTAGGAAAGCCCGTGCGCCTGCCAGTCGAGCGCGAAGGCGCCCGCCGCCCTGAGGGCCGCGAAATCGGCAGCCGTCGTGCTGGCGAAATCCTCGCCCCCCGCCTCGGGCGGCCGGGTGATGGTGCGGCGCACGACGACCAGATCGGGGCAGTGCGCCGCAGCACCCGACAAAAGCGTGTCCTTTCCGGCCCCGGACGGCCCGACGATGGTGAAAAGCCGCCCCCTCATGCCGCCGCCCCTGCCGCGAAAGCCGCCACATCGACCAGCCGGTCGCAGACCGCAGCGCGGGCGGCGTCATCATGGAAAATGCCGATGATCGCGGCACTGGCCGCCTTGGCCTCGGTGATCAGGGCCAGCACTTCGGCCCGGTTTTTCGCATCAAGGCTCGCTGTCGGCTCGTCCACGAGAAGGGCGGGGTAATGGTGAACGAAGCCCCGCGCTATGTTCACCCGCTGCTGCTCGCCCCCGGAAAACGTCGTGGGTGACAGCGACCAGAGCCTTTCGGGCAAATTGAGTCGCGTCAGGAGCGCGCGCGCCCGGCCAAGCGCCTCGGCCTGCCCGACGCCAAGCCGCAAGAGCGGCTCGGCCACCACCAGGTCGGTGGCCACCCGCGGTACGACGCGCAGGAACTGGCTGACATAGCCGAGCGTTTCGCGCCTCAGCTGGATGATCTCGCGCGGGGCGGCGCGGGCCACATCAATATCGCCGATCATGATCCGACCCGAGGCGGCAAGGTAATTGCCCCAGATCATCCGCATCAGCGTCGATTTCCCGGCGCCCGAAGCCCCGACCAGGCCCACGCATTCGCCGGGCGCCACGGTCAGGCAGGCGCCCTGCATCACCGGAATGACCGTGCCCCCCTGATTGTGGAGCGTGAAGCTTTTCGACAGGTTTTCAATGGCGATCATGGGTCAGACCTGAAGGACCGACGAGACGAGAAGCTGGGTATAGGCATGCTGCGGATCGTCCAGCACCTGATCGGTCAGGCCCGCCTCGACCACGCGGCCGTCCTTCATCACCATCAGCCGGTCTGCCAGAAGCCTGACCACGGCAAGATCGTGGGTGACGATGATCGCCGACAGGCCCATTTCGCGGACCAGCCCGCGCACCAGGTCCAGAAGGCGCGCCTGCACCGATACGTCAAGCCCGCCGGTCGGTTCGTCCATAAAGACAAGGCGCGGCCCGGTGACAAGGTTTCGCGCGATCTGAAGCCGTTGCTGCATGCCGCCGGAAAAGGCCGCCGGGCGGTCGTCGATGCGGCCCGTGTCGATTTCGACCCGGTCCAGCCAGTCGGCGGCGCGTTCGCGGATCGCGCCGTAATGGCGCGCGCCCACAGCCATCAGCCGTTCGCCGACATTGCCCCCGGCGGATATGCCCATGCGAAGCCCGTCACGCGGGTTCTGGTGGACAAAGGCCCAGTCGGTGCGGTTCAGCATCCGCCGTTCCGCCTCGCTCATCGCCAGAACGTCGCGGGGGCCCTGGGCGCGGGTATCGTACAGCACCTGGCCCGCATCGGCGGCAAGATGGCCGGCAAGGCAGGCCAGAAGCGTCGATTTGCCTGACCCGCTTTCGCCGACCACGCCCATCACCTCGCCCGGCCAGAGATCGAAGGAAACGCCGGTGCAGCCGATGCGGCTGCCGTAGGATTTGGCCAGGCCGGCAACGGCCAGAAGCGGGCGGTCGGCCATTCCGGTCATGCAGCACCCCCATCCGCGGCGCGGCGGTTTGCGCAGAAATCCGTATCCGAACAGACGAACATCCGTCCGCCGGCATCGTCGGTGATGACCTCGTCGAGATAGCTTTCCCGGGCGCCGCACAGCGCACAGGCCGCATCGGGTTTGGATGGGGCAAAGGGATGATCGTCGAAATCGAGGCTGTCCGCGTCTGTATAGGGCGGCAGCGCATAGATCCGCTGTTCGCGGCCAGCCCCGAAAAGCTGGATCGCCGGGCTTTGGGCCAGCTTGGGATTGTCGAATTTCGGAATCGGCGACGGGTCCATCACATAGCGGCCCTGAACCTTGACCGGATAGGCATAGGATGTGGCGATCTGCCCGTGGCGGGCGATGTCTTCGTAAAGCTTCACATGCATCAGCCCGTAATCCTGAAGCGCATGCATCCGCCGGGTTTCCGTCTCGCGCGGTTCGAGAAAGCGCAAGGGCTCGGGGATCGGCACCTGATAGACAAGGATTTGCCCTTCGTTCAGCGGCGTTTCGGGAATGCGGTGGCGGGTCTGGATGATCGTCGCCTCGGTGGTGCGTTCCGTCACCGCCACCCCCGCGGTGCGCTGGAAGAACCGGCGGATCGACACGGCGTTCGTCGTATCGTCAGCCCCCTGGTCGATGACCTTGAGCCGGTCTTCGGGCACAAGGCAGGCCGCCGTCACCTGCACCCCGCCGGTGCCCCAGCCGTAGGGCATCGGCATTTCGCGGCTGGCGAAGGGCACCTGATAGCCGGGGATTGCCACGCCCTTGAGGATGGCGCGGCGGATCATCCGCTTGGTGCCTTCGTCGAGATAGGCGAAATTGTAGGCGTGATCGGTCATTGCGCTGCCTCCGTCTGCACCCGATCAGCTTCGGTCGCTGCGGAGCGGAGCTTGCGCACCAGTTCCAGCTCGGCCTGGAAATCGACATAGTGCGGCAGCTTGATATGTTCGAGAAAACCGGTGGCCTGGATATTGTCGGAATGCAGCAGCACGAATTCCTCGTCCTGGGCGGGTGCGCCAGTGAAATCCTCGCCCAGTTCCCTCCAGCGCAGGGCGCGGTCGACCAGCGCCATGGCAATGGCCTTGCGTTCCGACTGGCCGAAGACCAGCCCGTAGCCGCGGGTGAACTGCGCAGGCTCGGTGCGCGAGCCCTTGAACTGGTTCACGGTTTCGCATTCGCTGAGCTCGATCTCGCCAAGCGTGACGGCAAAGCCCAGTTCGGGCAGGTGATATTCGACACTGACCGTGCCGATGCGCAATTCGCCGACGAACGCATGGGTGCGCCCGTAGCCGCGTTGCGTGGAATAGGCGAGGGCGAGCGTAAAGCCTTCGTCGGCCCGCGCCAGCGCTTGGGCGCGCAAGGGGCGGGCGGCGGGCAGATCGAGGGGCACGCGGGTCAGATCGCCCGGAGTCTCGTCCGTGGGGGGCTCGTCCTCGATCAGCCCGTCGCGGTTCAGGAACTCGGTGACATGGGGCAGGGCGTCGCGGGCCGCCGGGGCGGTCGGGGCGGGGTCGGCCTGGCCGTCGGCGGCCAGCCGGAAATCCAGAAGCCGATGGGTATAATCGAAGGTCGGCCCGAGGATCTGGCCCCCTGGCAGGTCCTTGAAGGTGGCGCTGATCCGGCGCACGCAGGCCATGCGCGCCGTATCGACCGGCACGGACGCGCCAAAGCGTGGCAGGGTGGTGCGATAGGCGCGGATCAGAAAGATCGCCTCGATCAGATCGCCGCGCGCCTGCTTGATCGCCAGTGCCGCAAGGTCGGCATCGTAAAGCGAGCCTTCCGTCATCACCCGGTTCACCGCCAGGCGCAACTGTTCGCGGATCTGCGCCAGCGACAGTTCCGCGATATCCGCCGCCCCCCGCCGTTCCTCGGCCAGAAAGGCATGGGCATTGTCGATGGCCTTTTCGCCACCCTTGACCGCGACATACATCAGGCTGCCTCCACTTCGATCGAGCGGGGCAGGGCGGCCAGCCGGTCGCCCGCGGTGAAGAAGAAATCAAGGCCAAGCGGGAAGCGCGCGCGATTGGCGGCGAAGGCTGCGGTTTCGGGCAGCGAGAGACAGGACTGGTCGCGGATGCCGGGGCCGCGCAGGATGGCGCCGCTGGCCGACAGCGCGGCGCATTCGACGATCAGGGTCGCCGACCGGTCGGGGAATTCGGCGCTGCCTTGCGCAAAGGCCTCAAGCGGCAACAGGGCCTGCCAGGGGCCAATGGCAAACTGCGCCTCGGCGGCCGCGGCAAGGGGCGCGCCGGTATGAAACAGGATCCAGTCTTGCACCGCGGCGCAGTCGTGCGCCCCCGCGAGGTGAACGGGCGTTGTCTGATCGGCCAGCGTCAGGATCAGCGCACCCGCCGCGCGCGACACGGGCAAGGGCGGCAGGGGCGGGATGGGGCCGTCAATGGCAAGGATCGAGCCCGGCCGCGCCATCGCCTCGAGTGCGACGCGAAAGCAGCGTGCCGACCGGTGCGACGGATCGATGTCTGAACCCTTGGCCTGCGTCATGCGTCCTCTCCTCGGACCAGCGTGAAGAAATCGACCCTGGTGGCGGCGGCCTTTTCGGCCCGCGCCGTGCGCCGGGCGGCCTGAAGGGCGGCCAGCGGGGCCACCAGATCGCGGGCAAGATCGGCGGCGCGGCCGGTCTGCATCAGCGCGTCGATCAGCGCCACGCGGCCCGCGTGGGCCCGGTCGCGACCCTGCACCATCGCATGACCGATCTCGCCGGTTTCCAGCCGAACCGTGCAGCGTGTCACCGTCATCTCGCCAAGGTTGAAGGGCGCGCCGGTGCCGCCAAGTCGGCCCTGCACCATCACCGCCCCGATCTCGGGCGCGCGAAGATGTTCGTGGGCCGGCAGGTCGCCGGGCATGCGGGCGGCCAGTTCCTGCGGCGCGGCGCAGGCCAGTATCCTGAGCCAGCCCTGCCGGTCTTCGATGGTGTGCCGGTCTTTGAAGGCGGGCATTTCTACACCTTGCCAACTTGTCGGTTTATTTATACAACTAGACAAATTATAGGGGCGTCGCGCCGCGCCGTCCAGTGAGCTTCGCGTGAATTTCTGGTGAATGATGTCCCGCCCCGCGCTTTGGACCGCGATTGCCACCACCCTGTCGGATGAGATCGCGGGTGGGCATTACCGGCCGGGCGACCGGCTGCCGACCGAGGCGGCGCTCGCGGCGCGCTTCGGGGTGAACCGCCATACCGTGCGTGCGGCCCTTGCCGACCTGGCGAAGGGGGGCCTTGTCCGGTCGCGCAAGGGGGCTGGGGCCTTTGTCGCCGCGCGACCGACCGACTATCCGATCGGCCGGCGGGTGCGGTTCCATCAGGCGCTTCTGGCCGGCGGGCAGGCGCCCTCGCGCCGGATCAGCCGGCTTGAAACCCGCCGCGCCGATGCGCGCGAGGCCGAGGCTCTGACCCTTGAGCCCGGCACAGAGGTGCATGTGGTCGAAGGTGTTTCGTTGGCCGATGGCCAGCCGATTGCGCTCTTCCGGTCGATCTTTCCGGCGACGCGGTTCCCCGACCTGCTCACCCGTCTGGCGGCGGACCCTTCCATCACCGCCGCACTTCGCGCCGAGGGGCTGGCCGACTATACCCGCGCTGCCACCCGGCTGACCGCCAAGATCGCCCGTCCGACGCAGGCCCTTGCGCTCGGCCTTTCAGACGGCGCCCCCCTGTTGCGCACGGTCGGGATCAATGTCGATGCGGCAGGCGTGCCGGTCGAATATGGCACCACCTGGTTCGCGGGCGACCGGGTGACGCTGACGGTAACGCCGGACGCGCTGTCATAACCCTGTCCTTTGGCGATGCCCGCCGCGCGGAAATCCGCGCCCGCCGGGCTGACCCTGTTGCAATGAAGCCTGAAAGCCACCCGATGGGGCGCGTCCGGCGCTGCGGGGTCTGGCTATACCGGGTCAGGCGGTGACGTGCACCTCGGTCAGCCATTTCACGCATTTTCGTGCCAGCGCGGCAGGAAGCGGCTGATCGGTGAAGATCGCATCGACATCCGCGATCGAGGCGATCCGGGCCGGGGCGCTGCGGCTGAATTTCGACGCATCGCTCACCAGATAGGTTTTTCGCGCTTGCCGGATGATTGCGCGGCTGACCCGGATTTCCTGCAGGTCGAAATCCAGCAGATCGCCTTCAAGATCGAGGCTCGATGCGCCGATAATTGCGAAATCGACTTTGAACTGGTCGATGATCTGGGTTGTAAGATCACCGACCAAACCCAGGTCCGTGCGTCGCAGCAGGCCGCCCGCCACCACGATTTCGCAGCTTTGATTGGCAAGCAGGATATTGGCGACGTTCAGGTTGTTGGTGATGACCGTCAGATTCTGATGCTTGAGCAGTTCGCGCGCGACAGCCTCGGTCGTGGTGCCGAGGTTCAGAAACAGCGAAGAGTTATTGGGGATCGACGCCGCGCAGAGACGGGCAATTGCGGTCTTGGCGGACTCGTTGAGCCGCCGCCGCTCCTCGTAGCCGATGTTGGCCACGCCGGCCCGGAGTATCGCGCCGCCATGCACCCGGTCGAGCATTCCGGCGACGGCCAGTTCCGTCAGATCGCGGCGGATGGTCTGCGCGGTCACCTCCAGCCGTTCCGAAAGGTCGTCGACAACAACGCGTCCCTCGCTCCGCGCGATGTCGAGGATCGCGCTCTGACGCAAGCTCAAGGCGATCGGAGATGTCCGGACGGTCGTGGTCATGGGGGGACTATTACTTGAAACTTGGTGAAAGGGAAGGCGGTGGCCCCGTCAGCTTGCAAGCGCCGTCGCTCCGAGAAGGTTCGATTTTTCACTATATTGCAAAAAAACGAACATTAGTGAAAAAAAATTTGACAATAGGCGTGAAGAAAGGCTTAGTTGCGAATACTGACAAGAAGGAGGGGGGCCGTCTTGCCAAGCGTCACAACGCCTTGCGACCCAGTTGATCTGTTTATCATCGGTGGTGGGATCAACGGCTGCGGCATTGCCCGTGACGCGGCTGGCCGTGGGCTGAAGGTGGCGCTGGCCGAAATGGGTGACCTGGCGCAGGCAACGTCCTCGGCTTCGACCAAGCTCTTTCACGGCGGCCTTCGCTATCTCGAATATCTCGAGTTCCGCCTTGTGCGCGAGGCCCTGATGGAGCGTGAAACGCTGCTGCGTTCGATGCCGCACATCAGTTGGCCGATGCGCTTCGTCCTGCCCTATTCGCCCGAGATGCGGTTCGAAGGGGATACCCAGATTTCGCGGATGCTCGGCTGGGCGATGCCCTGGATGAAGGGGCGCCGCCCGGCCTGGCTGATCCGGTTCGGCCTGTTCATCTACGACCACCTCGGGGGGCGCCAGATACTGCCGGCGACGCGCACCCTCGATTTGGCCGACGATCCGGCGGGCAAGCCGCTCAAGCCGAAGTTCCGCCGGGCGTTCGAATATTCGGATTGCTGGGTCGAGGATTCCCGGCTGGTGGTGCTGAATGCCCGCGACGCGGCAGCGCGCGGGGCGCGTATCATGACCCGGTCGCGCGTGATCTCGATCGAGCGTGAGGGCGACCGGTGGTCGATCCGGGTCGAGCGCGGCGACGGGACCGAATGTGTGACGCAGGCGCGCGCGGTGGTCAACGCCGCCGGCCCATGGGTCGAGCAGGTCATCCGCCAGGTCGCCCATATTAACACGGCGGAGGGCGTGCGGCTGGTCAAGGGCAGCCATATCGTGACGCGCCGGCTCTATGACCACGACCGCTGCTATTTCTTTCAGGGCGCCGACGGCCGGATCATATTCGCCATTCCGTACGAGCAGGATTTCACGCTGATCGGCACGACCGACATGGATTTCGACGGGGCCCCCGACCAGGCGGTTTGCTCGGATCAGGAGCGTGATTATCTGTGCGCATTCGCGTCGACCTATTTCGCCCGGCCGGTAACACGCGACGATATCATCTGGACCTATTCCGGCGTTCGCCCGCTCTACAACGACGGCGCAAAATCGGCGACAGCCGCGACCCGCGACTATGTGCTGACGCTGGCCCCGGGGGGCGGCGCGCCGATGCTGAATGTCTTTGGCGGCAAGATCACCACCTATCGGCGGCTGGCCGAACACGCGCTGGAAAAGCTTGCTCCGCTGCTTGGGGTCAGTGCGCGGGGCTGGACAGCGGCTGCGCCGCTGCCGGGCGGCGATTTTCCGGTGGGGGGTGTGGCCGATCTGATCGACCGGCTGATGGCCGCGCATCCGTTCCTGACCCGCCCGTGGGCGGCGCGGCTGGTGCGCGCCTATGGCACCGAGGCGCACCTTGTGCTGGGCGGGGCGAAGTCGGCAGCCGATCTGGGGGTCGATTTCGGCGCAACCCTGACCGAGGCCGAGCTGCGCTGGCTGATCAAGCAGGAATACGCCTGTAGCGCCGAGGACGTGATCTGGCGCCGCTCAAAGCTTGGGCTCCGCCTGAGCGACAACCAGGTGGCGACGCTGGAGGCATACATCAAGCGACCGTCGGTCGAGCAGTCGCGCGCAGCGGAATAGGAGGCGACAAGAATGGCGTTGGAACTGATCGGGGTCGCCAAAACGGTCGACGGCAAACCGCATATACATGCAACGGACCTGACTCTGCAAAAAAGCACCATGAACGTTCTGCTGGGCGCGACGTCGTCGGGCAAGACCAGCCTGATGCGTCTGATGGCCGGCCTGGATGTGCCCACGGTGGGTCGGATTCGCTGGAACGGAGCCGATGTGACCGGCATGCGTGTCCAGGACCGCAAGGTAGCAATGGTCTACCAGCAGTTCATCAACTATCCGTCGATGAGCGTTTACGAAAACATTGCCTCGCCGCTGCGGCTGATGCGCATGGACAAGGCCGAGATCGACCGAGCCGTGCGCGCTACGGCCGATATGCTGAAGCTGACGCCGATGCTCGACCGGCTGCCGCTGGAACTGTCGGGAGGCCAGCAGCAGCGCTGCGCGCTGGCCCGCGCGCTCGTCAAGAACGCCGGCCTTGTCCTGCTGGATGAGCCGCTGGCCAACCTCGATTACAAGTTGCGCGAGGAACTGCGCACGGAAATTCCGCGTATCTTCGAGGCGTCCGGCGCCATCTTCGTCTATGCCACCACCGAACCGGAAGAGGCTCTGCTGCTGGGCGGCAATACCGCGACCCTGTTCGAAGGGCGGGTGACCCAGTTCGGCCCGACGCCCGATGTCTATCGTCGCCCCAAGGATGCGACCACGGCGCGGGTGTTCTCGGACCCGCCGATGAACTTCCTGCAAATATCCAAGGCCGGCTCGAAGGTGATGTTCGGCACCGGCCAGAACGCGCCGGCGGCCGGGCTGCTGGCAAACCTTCCGGACGGACGCTACCTGGCCGGATTCCGGGCAAATCACGTCGCGTTGCGCCGGCGCGCCCAGGCCGAACTGGAATTCACCTGCCGCCTGGAGGTATCCGAAATCACTGGCTCGGAAACCTTCGTGCATCTCGACCACGGCGGCGAACGTTGGGTCGGAACCGTGCCGGGGGTCCTGGACATCGCGCCGGGCGCGGAACTGCGCGTCTATCTCGATCCAGCCTATGTCTATGTGTTTGATACATCGGGCGCATTGGTGGCTTCGGCCGCCTATGCGGCCGCAGCCTGAACGGGGGCCGAAATGGCACGCATCACACTGTCCGGACTGGCGCATTCCTATCTTCCCAATCCCAGGGGAGAAGACGATTTCGCGTTGAAGGAAATGAACCATGTCTGGGAGGACGGTCGGGCCTACGCGCTCCTGGGGTCGTCTGGGTGCGGAAAATCCACGCTGCTCAACATCATCTCGGGGCTGCTTATCCCATCATCGGGGCGGGTTCTGTTCGGCGACACCGATGTCACGCGGGCCCCGACCGCGGCGCGCAACATCGCGCAGGTTTTCCAATTTCCGGTTGTCTACGACACGATGACGGTGCGCGACAACCTCGCTTTCCCGCTGCGCAACCGCGGCATGGCCGAAGCGCAGGTCAGGGCACGGGTCGAAGCGGTCGCCGCGATGATCGGGATGGAGACGCGGCTGAACCAGAAAGCCCGTGGCCTGACCGCGGACGCCAAGCAGAAGATAAGCCTCGGGCGCGGCATCGTGCGCGAGGACGTGAACGCCATCCTTTTTGACGAGCCGCTGACCGTGATCGATCCCCACATGAAATGGGAATTGCGCACCCAGCTGAAGGCGCTGCACCGGCAATTCGGGCACACGATGATCTATGTCACCCACGACCAGACCGAGGCGCTCACGTTCGCCGACAAGGTGGTGGTGATGTTCGAGGGGCGCGTTGTGCAGATCGGCACACCCGAAGAGCTGTTCGAGCGGCCCGAGCATACGTTCGTGGGGTACTTCATCGGGTCACCCGGCATGAACCTGCTGGATGCCCGCATTGACGGCGCGAACGCCTATGTCGACGGAACCGAAGTGCCACTTGCCGGGGGATACGGCGCGCAGTCGGGCCATGTCCAGATCGGTATCCGGCCCGAATTCGTCCGGCTGTCGGCGACCGAGGGCTTGCCGGTGCGCATTCGCCGGGTCGAGGATGTCGGCCGGCACAAGGTCGTGCGGGCGGATTTCTTCGGGCGCGAAATCAACGTGATCGCGCCCGAAGGCGCCGAGATTGGCGCCGACCTGAACCGCGTCGCCTTCGCCGCGGACAAGATCAACGTTTATGCGGACGACTGGCGCGTCGCCCCGCTGACCGGAAAGGCTGCGTGATGGAAAAGACGGTCAATCAGAAGGCCTGGTTCCTGGTCTTGCCAGTTCTGGTGCTGGTCGCCTTTTCGGCGGTCATCCCGCTCATGACCGTGGTCAACTATTCGGTTCAGGACACGTTCGGGAACAACAAGTTCTTCTGGGCCGGGCTTGAATGGTTTCAGGAAATGCTGGCGTCGGATCGGCTGCGCGCCGCCCTTGGCAGACAGATCGTGTTTTCGGCAATCATCCTTGCCATCGAAATTCCGCTTGGCATCTTCGTCGCACTCAACATGCCGAAAAAGGGCGTCTGGTCGTCGGTCTGTCTGGTTCTGATGGCGCTGCCGCTGCTGATCCCGTGGAATGTCGTCGGCACCATCTGGCAGATCTTCGGGCGCGTCGACATCGGCCTCCTGGGCCACACGCTGGCGCTCTTGGGCATCGACTACAACTATACGTCCGACCCGATCGCGGCCTGGGCCACGATCATCGTGATGGATGTCTGGCACTGGACCTCGCTGGTGGCGCTCCTGGCCTATGCCGGTCTGCAATCAATCCCGCAGGCTTTCTACCAGGCTGCGCGGATCGATCAGGCAAGCCGGTGGAAAGTGTTCCGCTACATCGAGCTGCCGAAGATGCAGGGAGTGTTGCTGATTGCCGTCCTGCTGCGCTTCATGGACAGCTTCATGATCTACACCGAACCCTTCGTGGTAACCGGTGGTGGCCCTGGCAATTCGACCACCTTCCTGTCGATCGACCTGGTCAAGATCGCGATCGGCCAGTTCGACCTGGGGCCCGCCGCCGCCTTCTCGATCATGTATTTCCTCGTGGTGCTTCTGATCTCGTGGGTCTTTTTCACCGTGATGACCAACCTCGACAAACGGGAGGTGTTGAAATGAATGCGACGGCAACCCTTGCGACCCCGCGTGCCGTCCGCCTGCCAAGGCTGCGCACCGGCGCGATCGTGATGACCGTTTACATCGTGTTTCTGCTCTTGCCGATCTATTGGCTCTTGACCATGAGCCTGAAGAACAATGTCGAGATCCTGAGCACGTTTTCGATCTGGCCGCAGAAACTGACCTTCGACAATTATCGCGTCATCCTGACCGACCCGTCCTGGTACATGGGCTATGTCAACAGCATGATCTACGTGGTCGAGAACACGATCATCTCGATCACGGTGTCGCTGCCGGCGGCCTATGCGTTCAGCCGCTACAGCTTCATGGGCGACAAACACTTGTTCTTCTGGCTGCTGACCAACCGCATGGCGCCGCCCGCGGTCTTTGCCCTGCCATTCTTCCAGCTCTATTCGTCGATCGGGCTGTTTGACACCCATATCGCGGTGGCGCTCGCGCATTGCCTGTTCAACGTGCCGCTGGCGGTCTGGATCCTGGAAGGCTTCATGCGCGGCATGCCGAAGGAAATTGATGAAACCGCCTATATCGACGGCTATTCCTTTCCGCGCTTCTTCATCCGCATCTTCATGCCCCTGATTGCAAGCGGGATCGGCGTCGCGTCGTTCTTCTGCTTCATGTTTTCCTGGGTCGAGCTGCTGCTCAGCCGCACGCTGACCTCGGTCAATGCCAAGCCTATCGCCGCCGCGATGACACGGACGGTTTCTGCCAGTGGAATGGATTGGGGCGTTCTGGCAGCGGCCGGGGTTCTGACCATCGTGCCGGGGGCATTGGTCATCTACTTCGTGCGCAACTACATCGCCAAGGGCTTCGCCCTGGGCCGGGTCTGAAAAGGGAGACACAGCAATGGCCTGGATGGCTTGGACCTTACCGACGGCGATGTTCTTCGGCGCGATCGCCTGCCTGTTGATTGCGATGACGGTGTTGGCGATCCGTTTTCCCGAAACGCCGCGCATCGGCGTGCTGCGCATCGAAACGACGCGCGGCGACCGCCTGTTCATCTCACTTCTCGGCTCTGCGTTCATCAATCTGGCCTGGCTCGGACTTGTCGGGCCAAACCTCTGGTGGGCTCTGGCCGTTTGCCTCGTCTATGCCGCAGCGGTGTTCCGCTGGGTCTGAGGCTTCTATCCCGGCAGATCGCGCCGCCGGGCACTACCGCGAGACCAACGCAAGACCAAAACCTTTGGGAGGACTAACAATGAGACCTGGATACCTATCATCCACCGCAATCGCCTTTGCCTTGGCATGGATGCCAATGACGGCGCATGCGGACATGGCAGCGGCGAAGGCATTTCTCGACGCCGAGATCGGCGACCTGTCGACACTCAGCCGTGCCGATCAGGAAAAGGAGATGCAGTGGTTCATCGACGCGGCCAAACCCTTCGCGGGAATGGAGATTCACGTCGTCTCTGAATCGCTGACCACGCATGCCTACGAGTCCAAGACACTCGCCCCGGCCTTCAGCGCGATCACCGGCATCAAGGTGATCCACGACGTGATCCAGGAAGGGGACGTGGTCGAGAAGATCCAGACCCAGATGCAGACCGGCGAAAATATCTACGACGGCTACATCAACGACTCGGACTTCATCGGCACGCACTGGCGCTATGGCCAGGTTCGCAACCTGACCGACTGGATGGCGAACGAGGGCAAGGACGTCACTAACCCGGGCCTCGACCTGAAGGACTTCATCGGTCTTTCGTTCACCACGGCACCCGACGGCAAGCTGTACCAGATGCCCGACCAGCAGTTCGCCAACCTTTACTGGTTCCGGTACGACTGGTTCAACGACGCCAAGACCAAGGCCGATTTCAAGGCGAAATACGGCTATGACCTGGGCGTTCCGGTCAACTGGTCGGCCTACGAGGATATCGCCGCCTTCTTCACGGGGCGCGACATGAGCTATATGGGCGGGCCGGCCAAGGTCTATGGCAACATGGACTATGGCAAGAAGGACCCGTCGCTTGGCTGGCGCTTCACCGATGCGTGGCTTTCGATGGCGGGGAACGGCGACAAGGGATTGCCCAACGGCAAGCCGGTAGACGAATGGGGCATCCGGGTCGACGATCATGACCGCCCGGTCGGATCGTGCGTGGCGCGGGGCGGTGACACCAACGGGCCGGCCGCTGTCTATGCGGTGCAGAAATACCTCGACTGGTTGAAGAACTACGCCCCGCCCGCTGCTGAAGGGATGACTTTCGGCGAGGCCGGCCCGGTTCCCGCCCAGGGCGAGATCGCGCAGCAGGCGTTCTGGTACACCGCCTTCACCGCCGACATGGTGAAGGACGGCCTGCCGGTGGTGAACGCCGACGGCACGCCGAAATGGCGCATGGCCCCCTCGCCACATGGCGCCTACTGGCACGACGGCATGAAGCTCGGCTATCAGGACGTGGGTTCGTGGACGCTGATGAAATCGACCCCGGTCGATCGGGCCAAGGCGGCCTGGCTCTACGCGCAGTTTGTCGACAGCAAGACCGTTGACGTGAAGAAGAGCCATGTCGGTCTGACCTTCATCCGCGACTCCACGATCCACGACAAGTCGTTCACCGAACGTGCGCCCAAACTCGGCGGCCTGATCGAGTTCTACCGGTCGCCCGCGCGGGTGCAGTGGACGCCGACCGGCACCAACGTGCCGGACTATCCGAAACTCGCCCAACTCTGGTGGCAGAACATCGGCGACGCGTCCTCGGGCGCCAAGTCGGTGCAGGACGCGATGGACTCGCTCTGCGCTGCGCAAGAGAAGGTGATGGAGCGGATCGAAAAGTCGGGCGTACAGGGCGATATCGGCCCGAAAATGGCCGAAGAGCATGACCTGGCATGGTGGAACAAATACTCCACCGATAATGGCTCGCTCGCGCCGCAGCTCAAGCTTGCCGAAGAAAAGGACAAGCCGATCACCGTCGACTACGATACGCTGGTCGCCAGCTGGAAGTAGTGACGCCTTCCGGCGGCGCCCAACCGGGCGCCGCCGGTATCTTCACCTCCGAACCTGCGAAATCGGAAGCGACCCATGCGCCACATCCTTGCCATCGACCAAGGCACCACGTCGAGCCGGGCGATCCTGTTCGACGGGGCGCTGCGTCCTGTGGCGGTCGTGCAGGAAGAATTCCCGCAGATCTTTCCAGCCCCCGGCTGGGTCGAACATGACCCTTCGAACATCTGGGCCTCGACCGTGAACTCGGCGCGGGGCGTTCTGGCAAAAGCCGGCATCTCGGCCCGAGATGTGGCCGCCATCGGCATCACCAACCAGCGCGAGACGACGCTGGTCTGGGATCGAAAGACCGGGGAGCCCATTCACAATGCCATCGTCTGGCAGGACCGGCGCACCGCACCGCGCTGTGCGACGCTGCGCGAAGAAGGTCACGAGCCGGCAATCACGCACGCTACGGGCCTGCTGCTCGATCCTTATTTCTCGGGGACCAAGATTGCCTGGTTGCTGGACAATGTCGACGGAGCGCGGGCACGGGCCGCGCGCGGCGATCTGCTGTTCGGCACTATCGACAGTTTCCTGATCTGGAAGCTCACCGGCGGCAGGGTCCATGCGACAGATGCAACCAATGCGGCCCGCACCCTGATCTACGATATCCGCCGTGGCAGGTGGGACCCCGACATCTGCGCGTTGCTGGCCATCCCCATGGCGATGTTGCCCGAGGTTCATGACTGCACCGCCGATTTCGGCAGGACGCAGGCCGACCTGTTCGGCCACGAAATCCCGATCTGCGGCGTTGCGGGCGATCAACAGGCGGCCACCGTGGGGCAAGCCTGCTTCACCCCCGGAATGATGAAATCGACCTACGGCACCGGATGTTTTGCGCTGCTCAATACCGGCGACACGCTGGTGGAAAGTCGCAACCGGCTGCTTGGGACCATTGCCTACCGGATCGACGGGCGCACCACCTATGCGCTGGAAGGGGCGATCTTCATTGCGGGCGCCGTGGTGCAGTGGCTGCGCGATGGGTTGAAGTTGATCAAGAGTGCTGCCGAGACGCAAGGCCTGGCCGAGGGCTCGGACCCCGAGCAGCAGGTGGTCATGGTGCCCGCCTTCACCGGGCTGGGTGCCCCCTATTGGCGGCCCGAGTGCCGGGGTGCGATCTTTGGGTTGACGCGCAACTCGGGTCCGGCGGACCTGGCCCGCGCCGCCTTGGAAAGCGTCGGCTTCCAGACGCGCGATCTGCTCGAGGCGATGCACGCCGACTGGCCTGATGCGACGGGAGGGGTACTGCGTGTCGATGGCGGGATGACCGCCTCGGACTGGACGATGCAGTTTCTGGCAGACATTATCGGCGCCCCGGTCGACCGCCCCCAGATCCGCGAGACGACCGCGCTTGGCGCGGCCTGGCTGGCGGGCATGCGTGCCGGCCTCTATCCTGGCGCGGACGAGTTCGCGCGCGATTGGGCGCTGGAACGCCGGTTCGAGCCCGCCATGCCGGCCGCTGATCGTGACCGCCGCTACGCAGCCTGGAAGCGCGCCGTCGCAGCCACGATGGCGGCCTGATCGCCCGCTTCGGCGGCCGCCACCGTGGCCTTCGGGGCAAAGGCCCCCTACGATGATCAAATGACAGGAACCGTACCGCGAACAGCCCAAAACCGCGATGGGACTGGAGGGGCATCCAAGTGGAAAACGACGACTGGATCCGGCTATTCAAGCAAAGCTTCGCGGATCTGAACGCTGGCGCGATTGCCGCCGCGGAAAAGACCTGCAAGATATTGCTCGAATACACGCCTGACGACCCGAGGGTGACGCAATTGATGGCGGCGATCCGTTTGGCTTCGGGCGATTTTGCCGATGCGGAGCGGTTCGCGCAGGCCAGCCTTGTGCGGCGGCCCGATCATGCGCCCACGATCGTTCTGGCCGGTATGGCGGCGCGAAAGGCCGGCAAACTGGATCTTGCCGCAAATTGCTTCCGCCGCGCAACCGCACTCGACCCCGCCCGGCCCGACGCCGCCTTTCAGGCGTGTATCGTTCAGATCGAACGTATGGGCGCCGATGTCGTGCAACTGTTTGGCGACTTGCACGTGCGCTTCCCGGGCCATGCGTCGGGCTGGGTCGAAATCGGTCGCGCACTGGACGGGGTCGGACAGTCCCGCCTGGCACTGTCGGCGTTCGACCTTGCCTTCCAAACCGCACCAACCGCCTATCTTGCCTACAAGCGGGGCGAATTGCTCTACGATCTGCGCGAACTGCGCCAGGCAGAAAGCGCCTTGCGGTATTCGGCAACGGCTGACGGCAACCAATTTTCCACCTGGTTCAAGCTTGGGCTGGTCTTGCAGGACCTGCGCGATCTGGCCGGGGCGGTCGATGCCTATCGTCGCGCCCTTGCCGTGCGATCCGAGTCTGCCGAAGCCGAGACCAATCTTGGAATTGCCCTGCAAGACAGCGGCGACCTGAGGTCCGCAAAGGCGGCGTATGGGCGCGCCATGCTTGTCGCTCCCGAGAGTTTCGCGCGCATCGCGCAGGCACTTGCCATGGCGCCGACCGGCGAGCTTTGGTTGGACATGGGTGCCCTGCAAAGTCACTTGTTGGACGAGGGGCGCCGCTCTCTTGTGCGGCGGTCACGATAGATCTTCCTGTAGATCCCGCGCTCTGCGAGCAGGGTTTTTGCCGTCTCGTCATAGGCCGCAATCCGGTCTTCGGCGAAGGGCTGATATTCCAGCCGCAAATCTTCGCGGGCGACGGGAAAGCACTGGGCAATCGGCGTGCCCGCAGGCAAGGTGCCCTCGAAATCCGCATCGAGCCAGGTTGCCGGAAAAAGGATGCCGACGTTGTTGTAGCGGTCCGAATCCACCAGCCCGGTCAATGTGCGGAACGGCAAATCATCCCGATTGGCGGGATGCGTGGCATACAGCGAATATCCGGCCTCCAGTTCGATCGTCCAGAAGCTGTTGAACTTGATCAGCGTTCGCCCGTTGATCTGCAAGGGCGTGCCTTCGACCTGATCCGAGACATGAAAGCTGAGCGGCGCGCGCGGGTGCATGTTCGCCGAAAGGGGCGGCAGATTCCAATTCCACGAAAAGCGCCCACCCGCGACGGTCACTTCGCAGGGAAGCGTCATGAGGAAGCCGTGGGCCATGCCGTCCACGAATGGCGGACATTGCTTTACGGTCCGGATATCCTGGCCATGCAGCTTCGAAAAGGCGGTCGCCGGCATTGTTTTCAGCCAGTCGGGCAGCCCCTCGCGGGCGGGGACAGGGCGCGCGAGTGTGTTCACCAATGCCGGATCGCAGCGAAAGATGATTTTCAATCGAGTCTCCTTGCACGTTATGACCCGAGCGGCCTGGCGAGACAGCGGGATTGCCAATCATAGCGTCTCGCTCGGCCCTTCGAAAGGCATCCTGCAGGGGTGATCGACCTGCCGTCCGGGCGTGGTCGGTCCAATTCGAACCGGTTTCGATCCGTTCCCTTAGCGGCACGAGCCCAAGTCGAGCGCTTCGTCAGCAAGCTCTGGCGTTTCCGCGTAGCTGTCAGATGTCATTTCGGGGGCGACGACAAAGTCCACGCTTCCGTCGTGCGTGCTTCACGATACGTCCGATTGTGCGCAGACCTGTCGGCGACCAGATCGCTGCCGGGTCGGAAGCCCGGCCGCAAACGGAAAACGCCCCGACCGGCGGGGCGGGGCGTTCTCTGGAGGGTTAGTCCTGCGGCAGAAATGACCGCTTTCCGTTCAAAACTCCGGGGTGTTAGTCCACCGCGGCCATATCCAATCTTTGCACCTGGGCCAGCAGGTCAAACCCTGCGTTTGCGACCCCTGGTTCGTCTCTATCGTTACCGTTCAACTCGTCTTCCGTCTATGGAATGACAATACCGCAGGTGGCGCCGAAAACCAATGACGCAAGGTTAGCAAAGTCGGCGGGTCGCCGAAATTCATTGTTTCAGCCTCTTTCGAGGTTGCTAACTTTTAGACAGGTTTTGGGGTCAAAAGCCGGTTTTTGCATCTTGGCACCCGGCGGTTGGCGCCCTGCGGCGTTAACCCTGACGGATCAATCGGCGGCCGATTCCCCCGATGTCGGTGGGATGATTCCCCGGTTCTGGCCCCGTGCTTCCCGGTTTGCCGGCTGCCAAAAAAAGGCCCGCGCACCGCCATCTGGCCGACGCGCGGGCGGTTCGCAGTTGCGACCCTACTGGGCGGCGAGATTTCTCAGCACATAATGTAGCACGCCGCCATGTTCGACATACTCGATCTCGACTTCCGTATCGATCCGGCATTTCAGCGGCACGGTCTTTTCGGCGCCATTCGCGTAGCGGATCGTGCAGGGCACCAGCGCTTGCGGCTTCAGCCCGTCGGCAAGCCCCCTGATCGAAAAGACCTCGCCGCCTTTCAGCCCCAGCGTCTTGCGATTGTCGCCATTCGTGAACTCGAACGGGATGACACCCATACCCACCAGGTTCGACCGATGGATGCGTTCGAAGCTTTCGGCGATGACCGCCTTGACCCCCAGAAGGCTGGTGCCCTTGGCCGCCCAGTCGCGGCTTGAGCCTGCGCCATATTCGATGCCCCCGATCACGATCAGCGGCACCCCGGCCGCCTGATATTCCATAGACGCGTCATAGATCGAGGTTTGCGCCCCGTCCGGTCCCTTGGTGTAACCGCCTTCGACGCCGTCCAGCATCTCGTTCTTGATGCGGATATTGGCGAAGGTGCCGCGCATCATCACTTCGTGGTTGCCGCGCCGCGACCCGTAGGAGTTGAAGTCGGCCGGTGCCACCTGCCGTTCGGTCAGATACCGGCCGGCCGGGGTCGAGGCCTTGAACGAGCCCGCCGGGCTGATGTGGTCGGTGGTGATCATGTCGCCCAGGAGCGCCAGGATGCGGGCGCCCTGGATATCGCTGATCTTGCCCTTGGTCTTGGCCATGCCGCGGAAATAGGGCGGGTTCTGGATATAGGTCGATGAGGGCGGCCAGTCGTAGGTTTCCGATTCCGTCACCTTGACCGCTTGCCACTTGGCATCGCCCTTGAAGACATCGGCATATTTGCTCTGGAAGGCCGCCCGGGTCACAGTCGCATGGACCAGATCGGCGATTTCCTTGTTGGTCGGCCAGATGTCTTTCAGATAGACCGGCTTGCCATCCTTGCCGGCGCCCAAAGGCTCGGTCGTAAGGTCGATATTCATGTCGCCGGCCAGTGCATAGGCCACGACGAGCGGCGGCGAGGCCAGATAGTTGGCGCGCACATCGGGGCTGATGCGCCCTTCAAAGTTGCGGTTGCCCGACAGAACGGCGGTCGCCACCAGATCGCCCTCGGCGATGGCTGCCGAAATTTCGGGCTGCAACGGCCCCGAATTGCCGATGCAGGTAGTGCAGCCGTAACCCACCAGGTTGAAGCCCACGGCGTCGAGATCCTCTTGCAGGCCGGCGGCCTCAAGATATTCGCTCACCACCTGGCTGCCGGGGGCGAGCGAGGTTTTCACCCAGGGCTTGCGGTTGAGGCCCAGGGCGCGGGCCTTGCGCGCCACAAGTCCCGCGCCGATCATCACGTAGGGGTTTGAGGTGTTGGTGCAGGATGTGATCGCCGCGATGACGATCGAGCCATCATGCAACGTATAGTCTTCGCCCGCAACCTTGGCAGAGGCAAAGCCGGCATGGTGCCCGGGCAGATCGGCGGGGGCGGGATTGCCGCCTTCGGCGGTCATCTGCGCCTTTTGGCCATTGGTCGCGACCGGCGTCTTGCGGATTTCCCTGATGTAGTCACCAAACACTTTGGCCGAGGTGGTCAGGGCAACAAAGTCCTGCGGGCGCTTGGGGCCGGAAATTGCCGGCACGATGGTGCCCATGTCGAGTTCCAGGGTCGAGGTATAGATCGGCGCATAATCGGCGCCGCGCCACATGCCGTTTTCGCGGGCATAGGCTTCGACCAGCGCAATGCGCGCCTCGTCCCGGCCCGTCTGGCGCAGATAGCGGATGGTTTCCGGATCGATCGGGAAAAATCCGCAGGTGGCGCCATATTCGGGGGCCATGTTGGCGATGGTCGCGCGGTCGGCCAGCGGCAGGTGATCGAGGCCCGCGCCGTAGAATTCGACGAACTTGTTCACCACGCCATGCTTGCGCAGCATCTGGACGACCTTCAGCACCAGGTCGGTCGCGGTGGTGCCTTCCTGCATCGCGCCGGTCAGCTTGAAGCCCACCACCTCGGGGATCAGCATCGACACGGGCTGGCCAAGCATTGCCGCCTCGGCCTCGATCCCGCCGACACCCCAGCCCAGAACGGCAAGGCCGTTGACCATGGTGGTGTGGCTGTCGGTTCCGACCAGCGTGTCAGGATAGGCGACCTCGACCCCCATCTGATCCTTGTCGGTCCAAACGGTCTGCGCCAGGTATTCGAGGTTGACCTGATGGCAGATGCCGGTTCCGGGCGGCACGACGCGGAAGTTCTGGAACGCGTTCTGGCCCCATTTCAGAAAGACGTAACGCTCCATGTTGCGTTCATATTCCAGATCCACATTGCGCTGGAAGGCGCGGGGATTTCCGAATTCGTCGATCATCACCGAATGGTCGATGACCAGATCGACCGGGTTCAGCGGGTTGATCTTTTGCGCATCGCCGCCCAGCGCCTTGATCCCGTCGCGCATCGCAGCCAGGTCGACCACGGCCGGCACGCCGGTGAAATCCTGCATCAGGACGCGGGCCGGGCGATAGGCGATTTCGCGCGGGTTCTGGCCGCCCTTGGCCGCCCATTCGGCGAAGGCGCGGATATCATCGACCGAAACGGTGCGTCCGCCATCTTCGAACCGCAGCATGTTTTCCAGCACGACCCTGAGCGACGCTGGCAGGCGCGAAAAGTCGCCCAGGCCCGCAGCTTCGGCCGCCGGGATCGAGTAATAGGCGATTGTCTTGCCTGCTGCGGTCAGCGTGCGGCGGGTCTTGGCGGTATCGGTTCCGGTGATGACGGTCATGGCTGTCTCCCTTTTGGGCGGTCGCTCGGTAACGCGTAATGGCTAATGCCCGATCAACAGGCGTGGTTCAAGTGGGGGTTCGGCGTGGGTATACAAATGTATGCCGAAAATGCAAGCTCGGTTTTGGGCGGCCTGGCCATTTCACCGGGCTCACGGAAACTTGCAGCCTCCGGGGCAAGGGTTGATTGGCGATTGCTTGGCCAGAGGGCTAGGGTTCCGGCAGTGACGACGATATGTGACAGCAGAACGACATCCGACACGAGGAGCCCATGCGCGCAGCCATTTTCACTCTTGCGACCCTCGCGGTGACCGCCGCCGGCGGCGCTGGCGCCCAGTCGCGGCCAAGCCCTGCGGTGGTCGAACTTTTCACCTCGCAGGGGTGCTCGTCCTGCCCGCCTGCCGATGCAGTTCTGGCCGATATCGCCAAAAGGGGCGATGTAATCGCGCTGGCGCTTCATGTCGACTACTGGGATTACATCGGCTGGAAGGACACGTTCGGCGATCCGGCCTTTGCGGCGCGCCAGCGCAGCTATGCCCAGGTCGCGGGCGAAGGCATGGTCTATACGCCGCAGATGATCGTCAACGGCGGCGAAGAGTTGGTCGGAACCGACAGCGGCAAGCTGCGGCGGCTTTTGAAGGCACCGGCCGATGCGGCCGCCGATCTGACGGTGACCCGCGATGGCGCGACGCTGGCGGTCAGGGCCACCGCGTCCCGCCCGCTGCCGGATGGAACGCTGGTGCAGCTCGTGCGCTATATCCCGACGGCTGCCGTGTCGATCGAGCGGGGCGAGAATTCCGGGCGTACGATCACCTATACCAATATCGTGACCAGTTGGCAGACTATCGGCCACTGGGACGGCCGCGCCCCCCTGTCGCTGGACGTGCCGGCCAAGGGCGATCTGCCCGCCGTCATCATCATTCAGAAGCCGGGGCCCGGTGCGGTTCTGGCGGCGGCCGCGGTCAAATAGGGCGGGGCTATTTCCAGCGCCGGTGAATCCAGAACCACTGGCCGGGGGTGGCGCGGACGCGGGCGGCAAGACTGTCGTTCAGGGTCTGGGTCATGGTCATCGGGTCAGAAGGGGGCACAGGCGCCTCGATCTCGATCGCAAAGCCAAGCCCATCGGGCTGGCGGGTTGCGTAAAACGGAACTAGCAGCGCGTCATAGCGCAATGCCAGTTCGGCCGCCGACAGGGCGGTGGCGGCGGGATGGCCGAGAAAATCGAGGATAGCGCCGCCGACCACATTCTGGTCGAACAGCAAGACCAGTTGCCCGCCAGCCTTCAGGTGCCGCACGAAGCCCGCCGTGCCGCGCGGTCCTTGCGGAAAGACCGGGCCGCCGAAGGCCTCCATAGTGCGCACATAATGGTCGTTGAAAAAGGCGTTGCGCATCGGCCGGTAGAGCCCGCCGATCAGATAGCCACGTGCGACCAGCGCGGCGCGCGCCGCCTCGTAATTGCCGAAATGGCCCGACACGAGGATCGCCGGCCGACCCGCCGCCTTGGCGCCGGCCAGCGCGTCGACGCCAGCGCCGGTCAGGGGCAGGGCGGCCATGCGGGCCATGAAATCCCTGGTGGAATAGTTCTCGATCAGTGTTCGGCCAGCATTTTCGCAAGCCTCGTCGGCGATGCGGACGCGTTCTGCTGGCGGCAGATCGGGCCAGATCATTGCCAGATTGGCGCGCGCCCGGGCCCGATACCCGGCGAAAGGCGCGACGAGGCGACGTGTCACCCATCCGAAAAGGGCGACACGCAACGGATAGGGCAGAAGCAGTGCCACCCGGATCAGAAGCCGCAAGACCGCATTTGCGGCAAAATCCGCCAGCGTCTGCCTTTTCGTCCGGTCGCGCGCCATCGCCCCGTCTGTCCCGATTATCCCCTGGCCGGCGGGCAAGACCCCGCGCAACGGCATGGCGCCAGACATAAAGAGCGGGGCCGTCGATCACAAGCGCCGAGGCGGAAACGGAAAACGCCGCCCAGTCGGGGCGGCGTTTCCATCAGGTTGCCGGATCAGAAGCCGGCCTTGATCTTTTCGAACTCGGCGAGCTGCTTTTCACGCAGCGCGGTCGAGTTCGGAACCTGCGGCAGGGTCGGCACGGTGATCGCGCCAAGGCCGGCATCGTCGAGAACCTTGGGGTCCATCGCCGCCATGGCCGCCACGTTCGAGTGGCCGTAGCCGATCGCGTCGACCAGCGCCGGTGCGGCATCCTTGCGCAGCCACGAGTTCATGAAATCATAGGCCTTTTCCTCTTTGCCCGGCCCGTCCTTCATGTTGACCCAACCGCAGAACCAGGTCGAAATCCCCTCTTTCGGGGCGCGCTGGAAGCCAACCGGGAAGTTGTCTTTCTTGAGATAGTTCACCCCGTCGTTCCACGACCAGGCAATCAGCACCTCGCCCGAAGCCATGATCTGGCTCATCTCGGCCGAATCGTTCCAATAGGACCGCACATTCGGATGCACCTTGCGCAGCCAGGCGGCGGCTGCGTTGAACTGATCGTCGGTGATGTTGGTCCAGTCGGTCACGCCAGTGGCGAGATAGGCCAGCGCCCAGACGTCATCGGACGAGTTCGGCAAGGACACGCGGCCGGCATATTTGGGGTTGGTAAAGACCTGAAGGCTGGCCACATCCTCGGCCGGCACTTCCTTGGTGTTGTAGGCGATGGCGGTGACACCCCAGTCGGTCGGGATATACCAGACGCCCTTGTCGTCATTGAACACTTTCGAATTCAGGAATTTCGGGTCGATGTTCTTGAAATCCGGCAGTTTCGACACATCCCAAGGCTGGATCAGGCCGGCGTCGCGGTATTTCGACACCATCTGCGAGCAGGGATGGACCAGATCAGCCTTGAAGCCCGAGGCGACCTTCTGGAACGCCTCGTCATCCGAACCGAAGAACGTGTAGGTCGGCTTGTCGCCGTTCTTTTTCACATAGTCGGCGGTCAGCCCGTCAACATCGAACCCGGCCCAGTCGAGCACCAGAAGGCCCGGATCGGCAGCATGGGCGCCAAAGGCCATCGTGACAGCGGCCGCGGTGGCCAGCATGAGTTTCTTCATTTTCATAGCAGTCCTTCCTGAGTGGTGGTGTTTTTATAATATGATCAAACCATAGGGCGGCGGCAGGATAGGGATCAACAACTTTTTATGACAGGCGCTTGCCGCCCGCAATCAAGATGACGCGGGCGTAGCGTCGCGCGGAACGAATCTTTGTGATCGGCGTGGCGATGCGGGAAATTTGGGCGCGCCCCTCCATCTGACCGCATGGCACAAGGCAGCGTAGCGCCAATTTCGCGTTCCCCCTCGCGGTGCCATGCTCTAGGCTCGCCCCCGAATCCGACAAATGGAGAGACCTGTGCCCCTCGATCTTGCCTATGTGCGCCGCCAGTTTCCCGCCTTTTCACAAGCAGGCCTCGGCGATCAGGCGTTCTTCGAAAACGCCGGCGGGTCATACGCCTGCGGGCCGGTGATCGACCGGCTGACCCGCTTTTATCGCGAGCGCAAGGTCCAGCCCTATGCACCCTATGCCGCAGCCCAGGCCGGCGGGGCGGAAATGGACGAGGCGCGCGCCCGGCTGGCCGCGATGATGGGCGTGGCGACAGTTGAGCTGAGCTTCGGCCCGTCGACCACCGCGAACACCTATGTGCTGGCCCAGGCGGTGCGGCGGTGGCTGAAGCCGGGCGAGGCGATCGTGGTCACCAATCAGGATCACGAGGCGAACTCGGGGCCGTGGCGGCGGCTGGCCGAAGACGGGGTGGAGATCCGCGAATGGCAGATCGACCCCGTCACCGGCCATCTCGACCCGGCGCGCCTGGTGCCGTTGCTGGCTGACGGGCGGGTGCGGCTGGTCTGTTTCCCACACTGTTCCAACGTTGTGGCCGAGATCAACCCGGTCGCGGCCATCGTCGCCATGGCGCATGCGGCCGGCGCTGCGACCTGCGTCGACGGCGTCAGCTATGCGCCCCACGGACTGCCGGACGTGGCCGAACTTGGCACCGACATCTATCTGTTCTCGGCCTACAAGGTCTATGGGCCGCATCAGGGGATCATGGTGATCCGCGAAGGCCTGGGGATGCGCCTGCCAAATCAGGGGCATTATTTCAATGCCGAGAGCCTGTACAAGCGCTTCACCCCCGCCGGGCCCGACCATGCGCAGATCGCGGCCTCGGCGGGTATGGCCGACTATTTCGACGCGCTTCACGCGCATCACTTCGCCCCCGACACCGACCCCGCCAGGCGGGGCCATGCCGTGCACGATCTGATGCGCGCGCACGAAGTGGCGATCTGCCAGCCTCTGCTCGACTATCTTGCGGCGCGCAACGACTTGCGCCTGATCGGGCCGCGCGACGCGGGCGCTCGGGCGCCGACCGTCGCGGTCGCGCTCGACCGGGCGGCCGAGCCGGTGTCGGCGGCTCTGGCCGGGCACGGGATCAACTGCTGGGCGGGCGATTTCTATGCGGTGCGGCCCCTGACTGCCCTGGGGATCGACCTCGACCTGGGGGTGCTGCGCCTGTCGATGACACATTACACGTCGGCCGAGGATGTGAGCCGGCTGATCGCGGCGCTCGACCGCGTGCTGTGAACCGGCGGCGGGGCGGGGGGGACCGATGGACAAGCGGCCGGTCCTGATCTGGTTTCGCCGCGATCTGCGGCTGGCCGATCATCCGGCTCTGACCGCAGCCAGCGCGTCGGGCCGGCCGGTCATTCCGGTCTTTCTGTGCGACGAAACCGTCGAAACACTGGGCGCGGCGCCGAAATGGCGGCTGGGTCTAGGGGTCGCGGCGCTGGCAGAGGCACTCACCCTGCAAGGCTCGCGCCTGATCCTGCGCCGCGGCCGGGCGCAGGCGACGCTGGACGCGCTGATCGCCGAAACCGGGGCCGGCGCGGTTTTCTGGACGCGCTATTACGAGCCTGCCCACATTGCCCGCGACCGGGCCATCAAGGCGGCGCTGACGGCGACCGGGATCGAGGCACGCAGCTACCCGGGGGCGCTTCTGGCCGAGCCGGGTCAGGTGGTGACCGGGGCAGGGCGGCCCTATGCGGTCTTCACGCCCTTCTGGCGGGCGCTTCGGGCGCGCGACGTGGGCCAGACCCTGCCGACGCCCGCGCAGCTTTCGCCGCCGCCGGCCTGGCCGCTGTCGGAAACCATGGCTGACTGGGGGTTCGATCGCGCCATGGGCCCCGGCGCGCGCGTGGTGCGCCCGCACCTGCAGGTCGGTGCGGCGGCGGCCGGGGCGCGGCTTGCGGCTTTTCTCGGCGACCGCCTCGCGCGCTATGCCGCCGACCGCGACACCCCCGCCGCCGATGCGGGATCTGGCCTGTCGGAAAACCTCGCCTGGGGCGAGATTTCACCCCGTCAGGTCTGGTGCGCCGCCGAGCGGGTGCGCGACAGGCTGGGGGCGCCGGTCGACAAGTTCCTTTCTGAACTCGGCTGGCGCGAGTTTGCCTGGCATCTGATGTTTGCCCACCCCGCGATGGCCACCGCCTGTTGGCGCCCGGAGTGGGAACGGTTCGCCTGGCGCCCCAACAATGACGACGCCGAGGCCTGGCGGCGTGGCATGACCGGGGTGCCGATGGTCGATGCCGGCCTGCGTGAAATGTTCGTCACCGGGAGGATGCACAACCGGGTGCGGATGATTGCAGCGTCCTACCTGACGAAACATCTTCTGACCGATTGGCGCGTCGGGCTGGGCTGGTTTCAGGAGTGCCTGATCGACTGGGATCCGGCGGCTAATGCGCTCGGCTGGCAATGGGTCGCGGGCTGCGGGCCAGATGCGGCCCCCTTTTTCCGCATCTTCAACCCCGATCTTCAGGCCGCCCGCCATGACCCAGACGGCCGTTATCGGGCCCGGTTCCTGGCCGAGGGCCCGGCCCGGCCCGACACAGACGCATTGGCATTTTTCAATGCTGCGCCAAAGGCATGGGCGCTTTCTTTCGACCAACCCTATCCCGCCCCAAGGATTGGCACGGCCGATGGACGGCATCGTGCGCTGGCCGCGCTGGCCCGCCTGCGCACGGACCCGTAACGAAATTGTTGCCGGCTGCACCCGGCATTTGCTAGGCTCGTGCTGCCGGGGGGTACGACATGGAAGTTTTGCACGATACCGAAGGGCAGGCGGGGCTGCCGCGCTATTTCGCACAGGTCTTTGCAGTTGCGCGAACGCTCAGAAACGGCCGGCTTGATTTCGTGATGCCGGACGGGCGCCGGTTCCGGGCCGAAGCCAGGAACGCCGGACCCATCGCCGAAATCCATGTTCACGACAACGATGTCTTCGCCCGCCTGATCCGCGAGGGCGATCTCGGTTTTTCCGAGGACTATCTCGATGGTGGCTGGTCCACCCCCGATCTTCAGGCGCTCATGGATCTTGTCCATGCCGGCAACGACACGGTCTACGACGGTTTTCCCGGTATGGCTCTGGTGCGGTTCTACGAACGGGTCCGCCACCTTCTGCGGGCCAACTCACGCCGGCAAGCCCGCAAGAACATTGCGTATCACTATGATCTCGGGAACGATTTCTATGCCCTGTGGCTTGACGAGACGATGACCTATTCGTCGGCCCTGTTCCGCACCGGGCAGGAAAGCCTCGAGGCGGCGCAACGGGCGAAATATGCGTCGATGGTCGACCGGATGGGGGTAAAGCCCGGTGATCACGTCCTGGAAATCGGCTGCGGCTGGGGCGGGTTCGCCGAATATGCGGCGGGCGAACGGGGGTTGCGCGTGACCGGCCTGACCATCAGCCAGGCCCAGCACGACTATGCCGTCGCCCGGATCGCGCGGGCCGGGCTGGCTGACCGGGTCGAGATCAAGTTGCAGGACTACCGCGACGAACGTGGCCGCTATGACGGGGTCGCGTCGATCGAGATGTTCGAGGCAGTTGGCGAAAAATACTGGCCGGTCTATTTCGACACGGTGCGCGACCGGCTGAACCCTGGCCGGCGGGCAACGCTCCAGATCATCACGCTTCAGGACAAACGCTTCGAAATCTATCGAAAAGGCGTCGATTTCATTCAGAAATACATCTTTCCCGGCGGGATGCTGCCTTCGCCGACTGTGCTGCGACACGAGATCCGGCGCGCCGGCCTTGCGCTTGTCGGGTCGCTCGAGTTCGGTGAAAGCTATAGCCAGACGTTGCGACGCTGGCATGAAACCTTCAACCGCCGCTGGGACGACGTGGCCCGGATGGGGTTTGACGATCGGTTCAGACGGATGTGGAATTTCTACCTCACCTCTTGCGCGGGGGCATTTCACGGAGGAAACTGCGACGTGACGCAGATCACCGTGGAAAGGCCGGCCCCCTGAATGCCCACCGCTGCCAAGCTTTTCGCCGCCGTCGCATTTGCGGCCCTCGGCTTTTTCACCGCCGAGATATTCAAGCCGCACATGCCGCCCGGCACCCAGTTCGGCCTGTTTTCCTTTTACGTCGCACTGATCGGTCTGGCCTGCGGCTGGCGGGTGCTCGGGCCCGAGGCGGGTCGCGGCATGGTGAATTCGGCCAATGCCGGGCTGCGGGCGGCCCTGGCCACCGCCCTTGTGGCGCTGGTGATCTTTTCGACCGAAGAGATGCTGGTGCGCGCCTTTCGCAAGGAATATCACGGCCCGATGGACGCGGTGATCGGCATCATTGGCCTAGGGGTCGGATATGTCGAACGGTTCCTTGCCTTCGATACGCTGCTTGTGCTTTTCGCTGGCGGTGCGCTTGCCGGCTGCCTGAGCGAATGGGCGTCGCGGCGCTGGCGCTGAACAAAAGGCATCCGACGTGATATCCTGTTTCCTTTATGGCAGCCTTTGCCATATGCCGCTGCTCGACGCGGTTCTGGGCCATGCGCCCCATGTGGTTCTGGCGGTCTTGCCCGGCCATTCGACCGTCTGGGTGCGGGGCGAGGCCTTCGCAATGGCGGTCGAGGGCGGCGCGGGGGCTACCGGCATACTCGCGCGAAACCTGTCTGGCGCGGATGTCGCCCGGCTCGATTTCTACATGGCCGGTTTTGGCTATCACCGCCGGGAACTGCCGGTTCTGACCGGCGACGGCGGCCAGGCGGTTGCGCAGACCTATTTCCCCGAACCGGGCCTCTGGCCACCCGGCGCGCCCTGGTCACAGCCCGACTGGGCGGCGCAATGGGCGGACACCGCCGTGGCGACCGCGCGCGACTTCATGGCGCAGTATGGCCAGACGCCGCCCGATCTGCTCGGCCGGCGCTATTCGCAGATGCTCGTGCGTGGCGGATCGACGGTCAGGGCGGGACAGGCGCGGCCCGGCACGGCCGACCTGCGGCGGATGCCCGCGCCGGGCGATATTCTGCGCACGGCACTTCGCCACCCCTACGTCGGCTTTTTCGCGGTCGAGGAACATGACGTCAGTTTCCGCCGGTTCGATGGCCGGATGAGTGGCCCGCTGACCCGGGCGGTGTTCATTTCCGGCGATGCGGCGGTGGTTCTGCCGTACGACCCGCTGCGCGACCGGGTGATGGTGATCGAACAGTTCCGCGCCGGCCCCTACGCGCGCGGCGACCTAAACCCCTGGCTGATCGAGGCGGTGGCGGGCCGTATCGACGGGGGCGAGACGCCGCAAGATGCCGCGCGGCGCGAGGCGCTGGAAGAGGCGGGACTGCGCCTACGGGCGCTTCTCGACGGGCCGCGCTATTACCCTTCGCCCGCCGCCAAGGCCGAATATCTCTATTCCTTCGTCGGCATCGCCGATCTGCCGGATCATGCGGCGGGCCTTGGTGGCCTTGCCGCCGAAGCCGAGGATATCCGCAGCCATGTCATTTCCTTCGCGCGGATGATGGAATTGATCGACACGGGCGAGATCGACAATGCGCCGCTGATCATTCTGGCCAATTGGCTGGCCGGGCGGCGGCCGGCTTTGCGCGAAGCCGCGCAATCGGGCGATATGGCGCGCGGGGCTTGAGGTCGGCGCCGCCCCGGCCTAGGAATGGGGCGGATCACAGGAGGGCGTCTCATGCAGGTATACAAAGATCTGGCCGATGCGGTCGGCAAGACGCCCCTGATCCGGCTGCGAAAGGCCAGCGAGATCACCGGCTGCGAGATACTCGGCAAAGCCGAGTTCCTGAACCCCGGCCAGTCGGTCAAGGACAGGGCGGCGCTATTCATCGTCCGCGATGCGGTGGCGCGCGGGAAACTGCGGCCGGGCGGCACGATTGTCGAGGGCACGGCCGGCAATACCGGTATCGGGCTGGCACTGGTTGGTGCGTCGATGGGCTTCAAGACCGTGATCGTCATCCCCGAGACGCAAAGCCAGGAAAAGAAGGATATGCTGCGGCTCGCCGGGGCGGAACTGGTTCAGGTGCCCGCTGCGCCCTATTCAAATCCGAACAATTACGTGCGTTACTCTGGCCGCTTGGCCGAAAAACTTGCACAAACCGAACCAAACGGTGCGATCTGGGCCAATCAGTTCGACAATGTCGCCAACCGTCAGGCGCATGTCGAGACGACGGGCCCGGAAATCTGGGACCAGACCGGCGGCAAGGTTGACGGCGTGATCTGTGCGGTTGGCTCGGGCGGCACGCTGGGCGGACTGGCGCTGGCGCTTCAGCCCAAAGGGGTGAAGGTGGCGCTGGCCGACCCCGACGGTGCGGCGCTGCACAGCTTCTACACGACCGGCGTTCTGAAATCGGAAGGATCGTCGATCACCGAAGGGATAGGCCAGGGGCGGATCACCGCCAATCTGGAGGGGATCACCCCCGACATGTCCTTCCGCATCTCCGATTCCGAAGCGCTGCCTATCGTCTTCGATCTGCTGAGCGACGAGGGTCTCTGCCTCGGCGGATCGAGCGGGATCAATGTCGCGGGCGCCATCCGGATGGCCCGCGTCATGGGGCCGGGTCACACGATCGTGACGGTGCTGTGCGACTACGGCAACCGCTACCAGTCGAAGCTTTTCAACCCGGAGTTCCTGCGCGCCAAGGGTCTGCCGCTGCCTGGCTGGCTCGACCGCGCCCCGCAGGCGCTGCCCAGCGTGTTCGAAGGTTGATGCGGCTGATCCGATCCCTTTTCCTGTGGGTCGCGCTGGCGCTGAGCGTGGCGGGCGTCGCGGTGGTCGCCCCCCTACCGGTGGTTGCCCAGCAGGCTGATGCCATCGACTATCAGGCCTGGGAACGGGATGCGTCGACCGCCGAGGATCTGATTGCCAATGGACGCGCCTCGACCCAGGCGATGGAGGATCTGCGGGCCCGCATCGCCACCTGGCGCACGGCGTTCGACGGCGCGCGCAACGTCAACGGCGCGCAGATCGACACGCTGAAAAGTCAGATCGCGGCCCTGGGCGCTGCTCCCGCCGACGGGTCGGCCGAAACGCCGGAAATCGCGCAGCGGCGGCGCGATCTGGCCGAACAGCTGTCGCGCCAGCAGGCGCCGGGCCTGGCCGCGGTCGAGGCGTTCAGCCGGGCCGACGGGATCATCCGCCAGATCGACAAGCTGATCCGCGATCGGCAGGCGTCGGCGCTTCTGATGCTGTTGCCGTCGCCTGCCAACCCGCTGCACTGGCCGTCGGGGGCGGCCGTCCTGACCCAGGGTGTCCGAACCCTGTGGGACGAGATTTCCGCCTCGTGGGACAATCCCGCGCGACGCAGCATGTTGCGCAACAACCTGCCGCTGATTGTGATCTGCCTGGCGCTGGCGGGCCTGTTGATGGCGCGCGGCCCAGGCTTCATGGAGCGCCTGTCGGTGCGGTTGCAGAACCGTGCGGCGATGCGGGCGCGCAATGCAGTCGCGGCCCTTGTGTCTCTGGGTCAGGTGGTGCTGCCGGTCGTCGGCATGATCCTTCTGGTGGTGGCGGTTCTGTCGTCGGGCCTGACCGGGCCGCGAAGCGAGGCGCTGGTCAGGGCGCTGCCCGACGCGGCATTCGACTTTTTCGTGGCGCGCTGGCTGGCGAGCTGGCTTTTCGCCGAAGGCAGCCGGGTCAGCGGCAGGGAATTGACCGACCGGCCGGCCGAGGCACGCTTTCACCTGACCATGATCGGTCTGATGATGGCGCTCGAAGCCTTCCGCAATGCCTTTACCACCGAGGTGCGCCCGCCCCTGTCGCAGGCCGCGCAGGCGGTCTGGCTGGCGCCGGTGGTCTGCATCGTTGCCATTTTCCTCTTCCGGCTCGGGCTTCTGCTTTACCGCCAGACGGCCCCGGGTGATGCCGCGCCCCAGGCCGAGGATCAGCTTTTCCGCCACCGGATGATCGGGCTGGCGGGCCTGCTTCTGGTCGGCGTTTCCCTGATCGCGCCGCTTCTGGCACTGATCGGCTATGTCGCCGCCGCCAATGCGCTGATCTGGCCCACGATAGGTTCGGCCGCGCTGATCGGGTTCATCATTCTGGTGCAGCGTTTCCTGACCGACATCTATCTTATCTTCGCCAAGGCGGACGACGGCGGCCGCGAAGCGCTCGTCCCGGTTCTGATCGGGCTTCTGCTTGGCGCTGGCGCCCTGCCGCTTTTCGCGCTGATCTGGGGCGCGCGCAGTGCCGATCTGAGCGAGATCTGGACGCAGTTCCAGGGCGGGATCGTATTCGGCGGCGCCCGGATTTCGCCGACCGCGATCTTGACGCTGATGGTCATCTTTGCGCTGGGCTACATGCTGACACGGCTCTTGCAGGGCGCGATGCGCACGTCGGTCCTGCCACGCACCCGGCTGGACAAGGGCGCCCAGAACGCGGCGGTCGCGGGGTTGGGCTATGTGGGCATCTTCCTGTCGGCGCTGGTCGCGGTCACGGCGGCCGGGATCGACCTGTCATCGCTCGCCATCATCGCCGGGGCCCTGTCGGTCGGTATCGGCTTTGGCCTTCAGAACATCGTCCAGAATTTCATTTCGGGCATCATCCTGCTGGTCGAACGGCCGATCTCGGAAGGAGACATGATCCAGGTCGGCAGCCAGACCGGGATCGTCAAGGGCATATCGGTGCGGTCGACCTGGATCGAGACGTTCGACCATGCCGACGTGATCGTGCCGAACGCCGACCTGGTTTCGGGCGTGGTGACGAACCTCACGCGCGGCGATCTGACCTGCCGGCTGATCGTGCCGGTTTCGGTCGCCTATGGCAGCGATACGCACCGGGTCCAGGCGATCCTTCAGGACATCGCCGAGGCGCAGCCGCTGGTGTTGGTCAATCCGCCGCCGTCGGTCTATTTCGTGGCACTGGGGCCGGATGCGCTGAATTTCGAAATCCGTGCGATCCTGTCGGACGTGAACTTCAAGCTCGTCGTGCAGGGGGCGATCCTGCACGAGGTTGTCGCCAAGTTCGCGGCGGAAGGTATAGAAATTCCGTTCCGCCAGCAGGATATCTGGCTGCGCAACCCCGAAGCCTTGCAGAAGGATGCCCCGCCGCGCACCACCCGGGCTGTGCCCAGCTTGCCGGCATCCGATGCGGGCGCGGCCGTGTCGCCCAAGGTGCAGACCCCGGCCGCAGTCAACAACGTCCCCGACGAGGAGGATGACCCGAGATGACCGAGCCGCTTTTCCGCGCCGACGCCTATCTGGCCGAGGCTGATGGCCGCGTGACGGGGCTGACGCCCGAGGGTGGGCTGATCCTTGATCGGACCATCTTCTATCCCACCGGCGGCGGGCAGCCGGGCGACTGTGGCCGTCTCGACTGGGAAGGCGGAACGATCGACATTGCGACGGCGGTCAAGGGCGAGGCCGATGCGATCATCCTTGTCCCGGCCACACCCGCCGCCTTGCCCCCTGTCGGTACCCCGCTGCGTCAGCGGCTCGACTGGACCCGGCGCCACCGCCACATGCGGGTCCACACCGCGCTGCATCTTCTGTCGGTTGTGATCCCGCTGCCGGTCACGGGCGGGCAGATCGGCGCCGACAGGGGCCGCCTCGATTTCGACATGCCCGAGGCGCCGGCCGATATCGCCGCGCTCGAAGCGCGCCTGAACGGCCATATCGCCGCCGATCTGCCGGTGACCGACGACTGGATAGAGGACGCCGAACTGGCGGCAAACCCCGGTCTGGTCAAGACCATGTCGGTCCGCCCGCCGACCGGGCAGGGGCGGGTGCGGCTGGTGCGGATCGGCTTTGGGCCAACCCAGATCGACCTTCAACCCTGCGGCGGCACCCATGTGGCCCGCACCGGCGAGATTGGTCCTGTCACATTCGGCAGGATCGAGAACAAAGGCCGCCAGAACCGGCGGATCACCCTGCATCTCGCAACCTGACGGCGCGGAATACCCGTGAAAATCAGAAACATCTTGAAACTTTCCGTCAGACGGCGATAGTCCGCTGCAAGTTGGGCCCGAGTCGATCTGGTGCCTGGAACCTGGGGAGCGTCAGCCTGCCAGCGGCGCGAAAAACTGGAGCCGTTCGGGTGCCGATGCGCCCGACATGCCCAATAGAAGTCCTGCGCGGCCCTTTCGGGTGCGCGGGCGGAGCAGAACCATATGTCAAATTCGGACGTGACCCCCGACAAAGGGTCTGACGCGGAAGCCTTCGATGCCGAGGGCGCTGCCCATTCCGCGCACAAGGAGGGGATGGCTGCCCTGACCCTCGGGGCCATCGGCGTCGTCTATGGCGATATCGGGACAAGCCCGCTTTACGCCCTGCGCGAAGCCCTGCGGCCCGCGGCGGTTGACGGGCTGACGCGGGGTGAGGTGATCGGGGTCATCTCGCTGCTGGTCTGGACGTTGATCCTGATCGTCACCATCAAATATGTCTCGGTACTCTTGCGCGCCGACAACCATGGCGAAGGCGGGGTTCTGTCGCTTTATGCACTGACGCGGAATGCCATCGGCCGGCGATCCTATGTTGTGCTTGCGCTCGGCATCGCCGGGGCATCGTTGTTTCTGGGCGATGCGGTCATCACGCCCGCCATCTCGGTCTTGTCGGCGATCGAGGGGATCAGGCTGGTGGCGCCGTCGTTCGGCGCCTATGTGCTGCCAGTGACGGTGGGCATTCTGGTGGCCCTCTTCATGGTCCAGCGGCACGGGACGCAGGCAATTTCGGTTGCCTTCGGCCCGATCACCGCGCTCTGGTTCCTGGTCATGGGCGTGGCCGGGGCGCGCGAACTTGCCGCCGACCCCGAGGTTCTGGCGGCCTTTAACCCGCTCTGGGGCATTGCCTTCCTGATCGAGCATGGCATCGTCGGCTTTTTCGTCATGGGCGGGGTATTTCTGGCCGTAACCGGGGCCGAGGCGCTTTATGCCGATCTGGGCCATTTCGGCCGCCGCCCTATCAGCGCGGCCTGGTTCATCCTGGTCTTTCCGGCGCTGGTGCTCAACTATCTGGGGCAGGGGGCGCTGGTGCTGAAAAATCCGGCCACCCTTGAAAACCCCTTCTTCCTTCTGGTGCCGAACTGGCTTTTGCCGGCGCTTGTGGGGCTTGCCACCCTTGCGACGATCATCGCCTCGCAGGCGGTCATCACCGGAACGTTTTCCATGGTGCGCGCCGCGATCCAGTTGGGCATGCTGCCGCGCCTGTCGATCGTGCATACGTCGGAGAACCAGAGCGGCCAGATCTATGTGCCGTCGGTCAACTGGCTCTTGATGATCGGCGTTCTCGGCTTCGTGCTGAGCTTTCGCACCTCCGAGGCGCTGGCCTCTGCCTATGGCATCTCGGTGACCGGCGCGATGGTCACGGATTCGCTGCTGTTCATCATCTTCTCGAACCGCGGCTGGGGCTGGCCGCTGTGGATCATCGTTCCGTGCGCCCTGCCATTCGTGGCGCTGGAAGCCACTTTCCTGTTGTCGAACCTGACCAAGTTCCTCGATGGCGGCTATCTGCCGGTGCTGGTGTCGCTGACCATCTCGCTTCTGATGTTTTCCTGGTGGCGCGGGGTCCAGCGCGCGGTGCAGGCGGCACACAAGCAGATGGTCGATCTCGACAGTTTCGCCCGTTCGATGATGAAATCCTCGGTCCATGTCGTGCCCGGCACCGCCTTCTTCCTGACCTCCGACGCCGACGCCGTGCCGCCGGCAATGCTGCACAATATCAAGCACAACCGCGTCCTGCATGAACGCAACATCATCCTGACGCTCAAGACCGAGCGCGTGCCGGCGGTGCCTGATGACGAGCGTGCCGAGTATCTGCCGATCAACGACCGTTTCGCCCGTCTGACCCTGCGCTTCGGCTTCATGGAAACCCCGAGCGTCAGCCGCGCGCTTGGCCGCGCGCGCCGTGAAGGGGTCAAGTTCGACGTGATGACAACCTCCTTCTTCCTCGGCAGACGCAAGGTGATCCTGGGGTCCAGCACCGGCCTGTCGCGCATGCTCGACAGGATCTTCATCGCGCTCGGGCGCTTCGCCGTCGATCCCAGCGAATTCTACCAGTTGCCGCGCGACCGGGTTGTGGAGCTCGGCGCGCGCATCTCGGTCTGAAAGGGCGGCTTTTCGGGCCGCCCCCCTTGCAACCCGCCCATCCCTGCCTGTAAACAGCGGCCCACGGACAGGTGGCCGAGTGGTCGAAGGCGCACGCCTGGAAAGTGTGTAGGCGGGGAACCGTCTCGAGGGTTCGAATCCCTCTCTGTCCGCCATCATCATAAAAAATATTGTTATTTATCAATTAGTTAATACGATATGGCGAAGTTTAATCCCCCAGCATGTCCCCCAATCCAACGTGGACACCCCCGGAATTTGCCGGAACGAGACATACCTTTTCCCCTCGACAAATGCGTGCCGAAGGCGAACCTGTGAGGCACCTTGGACAAAACGGCTATCGGAGTCGGAACGAGTGTGCGGACGCTTCAACTTGGCAGGCCTAACCTGGAAGGAGCTTTGGCATTTGATGGCCGAAGGCACGCTGCCACCGGGATGGGACGATGGGCGAGACGTCCAAGCTATCCCGCAGCGGTTCAACGCGGCCCCGACGCAGGATGTGCCGCTGGTGCGCCTGCTCAAGCGCGAAGACGGCGAGATTGTCCCAGCCTTGGCGCGATGGGGCCTCATACCGCGATGGTTCAAGAAATCGGTCAAGGAATGGCGGGCGTCGACCATCAACGCACGGGCGGAAACCGTGGCCGAGGCTCCCAGCTTTCGGGATGCCTACAAGACCGCACGCTGCATCGTGCCGATGGCCGGTTACTACGAATGGTCGACGCTGGACGGGAAGAAGCAGCCCCATTACGTCAAACCCTCCGGCAACCAACCGGCCCTGTTGGTCTGCGGTCTTTGGACCGAGGTAACCCTTCCCGACTTCAACGGTCTGACCTGCGCCATTCTGACAGAGGAAGCGCAGGGCGAGATTGCGAATATCCATGACCGGCAACCCGTTATCGTGGACCGTGAAGGCGCGCGGGCATGGCTGGACGGGGTGCCGATTGAGCATGTGCCGCGACTGCCGACCGCCCAGCTTGTCATGCACACGGTCGGGCGCAAGGTGAATTCGTGGCGCGCCGAAGGGCCTGACCTGATTCAGCCCGAGGGGGACAGTTCTTGAAGGCCGGCCGGTCGCAACTGGGCTGGGTGTGGCGCTGAAGGGGAGTGAATGATGCGACGAACAATTTTGGCGCTGGGCCTATGCGTAGGCTTTTCTGGGCCTGCATTTGCGGAAACTGTGTCCGGAAATGAATTGCTTTCAGCCTGCGAGGCGCAAGATGATTTGGCACAGACAGGTTTCTGTGTCGGTTACTTGATCGGCACGATTGAAGGCTTGCGCTTAGGCACCAGCTTGCCCTTTCTCGCCACCATGCAAGATGCTCCCCTTAGCGACAAGATTGCAGCGGGTGAGACCGTTTTTGGGGCATGTATCCCGCCAGAGGCGAATTACAACCAACACAAAGATATTGCCGTGGCCTATATGAAAACGCACCCTGAAACTCGCCACGAAGCAGCGCGGGGACTTATCTTAACTGCACTTCGGGAAGCCTTCCCGTGCCAGTAGGCGGCTAACTCCATCGTCTTTTGGCCTTTGGGCTATCGGTTTCCGTTCTTCAGAAGCAGTCTTTGGGGCGGCTGCAACTAACCGACGGGCTGCAACACCCCATGCAACGTCTCGGCCCCCTTGGGGTAATCTTGGCGCACTGGCCCGGTGGGAAGGGCCGTTAGGGGCAGACATAATCCGACAGGCTGAAACACCCCACCCCCCGCGCGCGCGTAATGCCCCAGAAGCCTTCACAGGCAATCGAACGGCACCACCACCTCGGCTTGTGCGGCCCGTGCATCGGCTATCAGGTTCAAGGCCGCATTCTCGGCAATTTCCGCCCGGTATTTTATCCAGCGCCGCCGCTGCGCCTCGACAATCCGAGCCTTGCCTTCCGGCGTTCTGGCCCCGGTGCTTTTGCCACCATGAAACTTGCAGCGGGCTTTGCCGGGTTCGCTCTTGTTCCGGCACGGTGCGCCTTTCCGGGTTTTGGCTCCGCATATGACCCGCCGCTTGGCGATGCGCTGGGCTTCGCGTTCCCTGTGGGCGGCAAGCTGGCGTTCAATCTGGGCTTCCATCGCCAACCGCTCTGCCGCTGGCCAACTATTACCCCATCCCCCCGCGCGCGCATTTGGTGCCCAATAATCCGGCAAGTTTTCCGGCCCCAGTGCCTTCACCATGCGCTCCACCGCCCAACCGCGCAGATCAAGGGCGGCTTTGCATTCCCAATACGACACCGCATGACGGCCAATCCCGGCGCGCCAGGCAAGGGTTGTCTGTGACAGGCCAGCGGCCTTGCGCGCCTTGCGCAGATCGGCCCCGGTGATGGTGGCCCAAGTCATTTTTGCCACCACCAATTCCGCCGCTGGCGCGCCGCGCGTTTCCTGCACCCCTCGCCGCAAAACCGCGCATCAACACGCCGGAAGGTCGGAATAGGTTCCCGGCACCAATCGCAGCGCCAGCGGCCCCTCGCTTCCTTTCGCAACATGGCAATGGCGCGTTTCTTGCGGTCCCGCGGTTTCCCGCCCCAGAAGGGTTTTTCATAGCAAACCGTCACGCCGCCGTTTTCATCGGTTTCTATCCAGACAGCATCGGGAACCGGGGCGGGCATGGCTTCACCTTTGATTTTCGGGGGGCGACAGACGGGATAAGCCCTTGCTTTCCTGTGGCTGGCCTTGGCTGACTGGTTCACGGCCCAGTGCCCCGGCCAAGGCCCGCATGAGGGCAAGTCCAGTGGTCAGGGACAAGGGCACCGCCGCCACTTCGCGGCCATGCTGCCAGACGTGAAGCACCGGGCCGGGGCGGATGGTGATAAGCGTCATGCTGGCCCGCCTTTTGCCACCGGATGCGCCTTGCCCAAGCCGTCATACCGCACGGTTCCCGCCGCCCGAGGCCGCGCCTCGGCTTGCCAAGCCCGCGTGGCCCCCCAGCCCAGCGAGGAAGCCGCGGCGCCGTAGGTTGACGGGCCTTCGCGGTGCAGGAAGGCGAGAAGCGTTTCAGGGTCCGAAGCGCCGGGCGGCTCGGGGCCTTGAGGGGGTTCCTCCTCACCCGATTTAACCGTTTTAACCGTTTTAACCTCCGCCATGCTCCCGGCTTCGGGGGTTAAATGGGTTAAATCGGTTAAATCGGCGGGCATGGATGCCTGTCTTGCCGCCTCAAGCCACCTTGTCATTTCATCCCCCAGAGTGCCGGATTGACGCTGAACAGCCGGGCGGGCCTGCCGCCCTTGGCCTTTGCCGGTTCGGGAATAGGCCGGATAATATGCGAGTCCTCCAGAGCGGAAAGGGCGGGGTCCAGGTCGGCCTTGGTGGCAAGCCCGGCGCGCTCCAGCCGGAATACATCCGGGGTGTTGAATGCCTGCCATCCCTGCTCCCGGATCAGCGCCACGAGCTTTCGCGCCGCGCGTTCTTCCTTCGGGGTGGACCCATCCGCATAGGCCCGCCTTGCCATCGGCAAGACATAGGCTTCCACAAAATGCGCCGCCCGCCCGAAATGGGCTTTGCTGATTTCACCGGGTTGATCGGCTTCACCCCCGGCCCAATCGAGATAGGCAAGAATTAGGGAAAGCCGGATTGCCAGCCCCGGCAACTTGCCCGCAAAGGACAAGAGCAAGCCCTCGGCCCCCGCTTCCCATCCGCGCGCCGACTGGCGAAACTCATCCAGAAGGCAGCGGGCGTCTTCGCTGAAATGCACATACCACGGGCGTTCAACGGCTTTTTCGTCAACGGGCATTTTCAACGACAAGAGCCGTTCAAGGGCGGATTGCAGGAAAGCTTCATCACCGCCCACCTCGGGGCGCTTGATCGGTGCCGCTTCAGGCCAGACAGGCAGGAAGCGCGCCAGCAAACCGTCATCATCGGATTTGAACAAAAGGGTTTTCAGCTTGTCGGGTTGAATGCCGCCCAAGACACCCACGGTCAGGCGGTCGATATAGACCGGATCGCGTCCCATGCGCTCCACCGAATAGGCGCGCCCGCCGTAAGCTTCCAGCCAGAAAGGGCGGTCAGAGCCGCCGCCGGAATAGCGGGTCATGCCCATCAACCAGCCCGACAGCTCATCCCGCGCCAGCAAGACCCCGCGCGGCTGGCCCGCAATGATGACCCCCAGCTTTTCCACCGTGGTATCGGTCAGGGCAAAACGCGGCAACACAGGCTCGGGGCCGGGGTTTGCCGCCTCGGGCTTGGCGGGCACGTCCTCCCCCAATTTCAGGGCGGAGCGGGCGGCTTCCTTCCACGTCTGTTCTGCCAGTTTGCCAACCTCGGCCTTCCCCCGCCAGTCCGACAAAACCGATTCAACCTTGGCGCGGGCTTCGCGCTCCATCCGCTTCAGGGGGGTCAGCACTGCATCAAGGCCAGGGCTTTTGTTCATCGACGGGGATCCGATTGCCATTGCCCAGATGATCGGCGGTTCGGCCCAGCCGTCCCACGGGCTGGCCCAGCGGGTATTGCCGATCAGTGCCCCGGAAACCGACAGCAGAGCTGCTGCGACATAATCCGGGGGTGCGGCCTTACCGGTCGCGGCTTGCCGTATCCACCGCGCCCAGCGCTGGCCCAGAACATCCTCCAAGGGGATTGCCGGGGGCTTGGGCAGTTCGGGGCGCAAAAAGCGGGCCTCGGGTTCGGGCCAGTCAGGCTTGAACGGGATCGGTTCGGGCGCATTCATGCTGCACCTCTTTCCGTCATGCCCATAGGCTTTCCATCATTCCGGAAAAGAACATCATTCCAGTCGCGGCCTTCCGGGGCGGGCAACAGGGACACTTTCCAGCCCCGCGCCGTGGCCCGTTCGGCCAAAGCCGTTGCCGCGTCCCGCCCCGGCGCATCGCCATCGGCGGCAATAGTCAGTCGTCCCGGTATGTCGGGCAAGTGCAGCCCGCGCATTCCCGATGTGGACAGCGCCGCCCAGATCGTCGCAGGACCGCGCAGAAGCCCGCTCGCAAGGCTCAGGCCGGTTTCAATCCCCTCGGCCACCACCAGCGGCCCCTGGGATTCAGCAAGCACCACGGCACCGCCCGCGCAGGGGCCTTGCATCATCTTGGCACTGGCCCCGATCCGCACCCCCGATTTCTCGAAAAAGGTGCGATGCACCCCGCCTGTGGACACATCGGCCACCAGCGCCGAAAGCCAGCGGGCGCTGGGCGCATGGTAGGTATCGGCCACCCAGCGCAGCGACGGCGGCAGCGGGCAGGTGATGCCCCGCCCTCGCAGATAGGCTTCGCCCTTGGTGCCCGCGATGGGCTTGCCATGCGCCCAAAGCTTGCGGGCTTTGGCCAGTTGTTCGGCCTCATAGCCCGCCCGCTTCGCCTCGGCTTCCCGCGCGGCCACCGGATCGAAGGTCAGCGCATCCGGGGGCAGGCCCGCCGCCCCAAGAATATCCCGAAAATCGCAGCCGCCCTTGTGGCAGAAGGCCAAGAGCGTTCCGCCTTCCGACCGGACCGACAAGGCCCGTTGATCGGCCCGCCGCTCGGGCTGGCAGAAGGGGCAAGGGGCGTTGCCGCTATGGCCCCGCCAGTCCCCGCCCAGCGCCTGTGCCAGTGCCTGTGCATCGCTCATACCGCCACCTCATCGGCAAGGGTCTTGGCGCTGGGTGGAAACCGCAGTTTGGCCGGGTCAGTGCTGGGGGCAAGCCGGTAATAGGCGACGTTTTCCGGCCCGCGATAGTCGGTCAGGATCGGCCAGCCATAGCGCTTGCGCAGCCGTTCGCAGATCGCGGCCAGACGCCAGCCTTTCACTTCGCGGATTTCGGTGCGGTGCGAGATTTCGCGCCCGTCCAGCAGCGCCTTGCAGCACCAGAAAACCTGTGTGGGGGTGGAATACCACCGGTCTTGTTTTGACATGCTCGTTCCTCATGACATTGCGCCAGAGGACGGGAAGGGCTACATTCTGCCTGTGAAATTTGAATGCCCTTGGCCCCGTCCGAAATGGCGGGGTCTTTTCTTAGGCGGCTTGGCGCTGGGCCAGCCATTCGGTGATTTTGCTTTCCGGCCAGGCAACGGCCTTGCCGGTCAGCTTCACCGGGCGGGGGAATTGCCCCTTGGCCATCAGGTCATAGATCGTGCTGCGGGCCAGCCCGGTCAGGTCTTCAACTGCCGCGCGGCGAAGGTGTTTGTCTGCCATGTCGTTCCCTTTGGGTTTGGGTGGGCCATGGCGGTAACATGCGGACTTACCGTGTCACATTGGCCGGGTCTGTTCCAACATTTGAAATTCTATGTCGGTTCCAAAGGGCACGGTTTGCGTTTGCAGACGTTCCAATATTTTTGCGAAAGAGTGCTTCGGCAGCACCTTTTACACCATGTTTCGGCACAAGACGCGCCATTTCCCTAAGGCGAGATTCAGTGTCAGGTGCGAGTGCACCCCGGCGCGCGGCAGCCCCCTCTTTGGCACTTCGCACTGTCTTCTTTCCCCGAAGTGCGTCCTTTCGGTTTAGGCGGTGCAATTCCAGTTCCCGGATAGCGGCTCCAAGGAGCAACATCGCATCTGCAACGCATTGAAATTCCATTGAGCGATTTCGGAAGGCAATTTGCGTCTCGGTCATCGAACTTGTCATGTCAGTTGGCTCCGGCGGTGTTGTTGGGCCTTCGGTGAAGGTCCAGCATGCACCTATCCAGCGCAAGTAGCATTGAACGCATAGCCAATCTTCGCTGCCCTCGCCTAAAGTGGGGCATATACTATGGCCGAACTGCGAGACCATTCTAAAATTTTCTGAACTAACCGGGACAAACCCCAAGCTGAAATTATAGTCAACCCTCGGAAAACCAAGCTCGACAGCGCGCTCAATCGCGTTGGCAAGTGTGACGTGAATTTGCTGGTTGTAGAAGAAGTGGCGGGCGAGTGCACTATCGGTAGCGGCGGGGGCGGTGGTGGAAAACTTTGCGACACTCGGCGCAAATTCATCAACAAATGTCATAGTGACTTTTTCAAAGCCGCTATGATGTTCATTTGCGGATTCAGCCTTAGCCATCCCGGCCAACGAATGCGGGAGTCGGCTTTCAGGTGGTGGTGGTTTTCCCGGCTTCATGCCCCCATCCTCACAACTTTACCCGTCTCTTGCGCAATGAACGTTGCCCAGGCCTCCATCATCTTGCGCCGCTTATCGAGAAGTCCCGACCGGGCATAGGCGGCTTCGGCCTTGTCCTTGATCGTATGGGCCAGCGCCGCCTCGGCCACTTCGCGCGGGAAGTTCGTGCGTTCCTGTGCCCAAGTGCGAAAGGACGTGCGGAAGCCGTGAACGTCGATTGCGTAACCTTGTTCGCGCACCAACTTCAAAAGTGTGGCGTCCGACAGGGGTTTGCCCTTTACCGTGCCGGGGAACAGGAACGGCCCGCCCAAGCCGCCTGCCAGCTTCGCTATGGCGGCTGCGCGCGGCGACAAAGGCACCGAATGCGACCGCTTGGCCTTCATTCGGGTGGCGGGGATGTTCCAGACCGGCCCGCCCGTCGCCTGCCAGTCGATTTCCTCGGGCAGCGCGCCGCGTGTCTCGCCCGACCGGCAGGCGGTCAGCACCAGAAATTCCAGCGCCAGTTTCGTTGACAGGCCCGCTTCGGACGCTAGGACCGTTTGCAGGCAGGCGTTTACTTCGGAATAGGGCAGCGCCTTCCTTTGCGCCTTCTGCCGCTCAAACTTGGGCAGCGCTTCGGCAATGGCCAGCGCCGGGTTGTCCTGCCGCCAGCCTTGCGCTACGGCCCATTTCATCACGGTTCCGATCCGTTGCCGCACCCGGCGCGCCGTTTCGGCCTTCTCGGTCCAGATCGGCGACAGGACGGCCAGAACATCGGCAGTTGATATGTCGGCCACCTTCATGCGGCCAAGCCGGGGGAAAGCGTAGGTTTCCAGCGTTGCAAGGAATTGCGCCCCATGCTTGACGTTTCGCCATGTCGGCAGGTGCAGGGCATGAACCTTCTTCGCGGCGTCCTCAAAAGTCATCACGCCAGCGGCTTCGCGCTTGGCGCGCATCGGATCGCCTCCGGCCACCGCTATCTTGCGGTTTGCCAGCGCCAGCTCCCGCGCCTCGGCCAGCGTTACCAGCGATGGGTTGCCCAAGCCCAGTTCGCACCGCTTGGTCCGGATGGTGATGCGCTGCACCCATTGCCGCGCGCCGTTCGGCTGCACCCGAAGGAACAGCCCCTGCCCGTCGAAATACTTGCCAGGTTCCTTGACGGTTTTCACGAATTGCGCTGTCAAAGCCTTTTCCGGCTTGCGCAGTCCTTCGGTTACCATGCGGTATCCCCCAACCTATCCCCCACCTCAGGCAGGATAGCACGGGAAAACGGTGGAACATAGGGGAATGATACCAGAGATAATTGCTTTATTTCATTGGCTTATACGGAACCAATTGGAACGATGTGGAGCATGACATGGCGGACTCTCTGTCCGCCATCATCCCTGTTGCGAACACGGACAAGCGCCTATCACGGCGCAGAAATAGTCGTGTTTTCAAAGGGCTTTGCCTCCTCCCTGCGAACCGCTGAGACCGCGCACCAGGCCCGTTCCGGGCTCTGAACGGCGCTCCGTCTCTGTTCGGGCGAACCTCACCGATTTCGGTTCGGTCGGATTTTTCCACGTTTTTCCAATGACCTGAGTTTCAACCCCGCCAAAACTTCGGGCCTTGTGTCAATCGCCTTCAAGGCGAACAGAGCCGCAACACGCAAGAGGCGCAACCGCTGGGTGCGCTGGCCGAATGGCGCGTAGAGGTGGCGGCGTCGCGCGTCGGATTTGGCTTGATGCCGCCTGCGAGGTGCACTGTATCTTGCGCGCGACATCTATACGATGACCGGCTATCGTCGCAGCACCATGGTGATGCCGTTTGATGATGCAGATCACATTTTCAAATGTGCGAAGCGGCTCAAGAAGCCGCTCCGATGGGAGTCGATCCCAAAGAACAATAGTGCGAGCGAGCACTGCCGGCGCCTGGAGTGTCGGGTCGAAAGTGATGGTGGAATTCGGCGGGGCGTCTTCTTCAGGATCATCGTCTATCCGGGATCACTGACGCGGCTGACATTCCAGCTTGAAACTGAGCAGGCCAACGGGCGCTCGCGAGCCACACTTTATCGCTTTGAACTCAATCCGCCGCGTCCACACACAAACAAGCTATACGGGCCGAACGACGTGAACGGACTCTTCATTGACGCGGGCCTGCCGCATGAGCACGTTTTCTACGACAGCCTGAATTCCGACGGGTCTCTTCGAAAGAGATGCGATGAACAAGGGCGCATCGTCGATAATCCGCCGGCAGATTTCGCTACCGCTCTTGTCTATGTCTGTCGTAGAATCAACATGATAAACGGTTCGGATGTCCCGAGCCCTGGAGACCAAGGCCTGTTGCTGTGAGGATCAACCTCGACGATCGCGAAGCCACTGAAAGGGTGAGAGAAGCTCTCTCACGCATCGCGTCCGTCCGCGGTCTTGACGGGCGAATCGTCGTCGACGTGCCGGTCATGTACCCGAGCGGAGCAACGGCCGTGGTCGAGGTTGAGCGGAACGCTGACAGGTATTGGGTCTCGGACATGGGTCACGGACGCATCGAGACCGAGTTTGTCGCGGCTCAGGAATACTTCTCAGCGGCTGCTCGTCGTGCGGCCAGCGAATACGGCGTTGAGTTCGATGAGAACGCGATCTTTGCGCTTTGGGTGCCGTCCGCTCGACTTGAAGCAGCCATCATATGTGTTGCGAATGCCTCCAATCGCGCGTGTTCTGATGCAATCCGGGTGGCTTCGGAGGCCAAGGGGCGCCGAGAGAACGATCGGATTTTTCAGCGCATTCAGAAGGTATTTGGTCCAAAGCATGTGACTCGTTCGATTGATGTTGCTGGGCGGCATGCACACTGGGAAGCACATAACGTCGTAGTTTTCCCAGACAGAAGGAGAGCTGTCTTTGAGGCAATGACTTCGCACTCGAACTCCGTCTCAAGCAGGTTTCTTATGTTCTCTGATATCAAGTCAGCGGACGAGGATATTTCCCTGAATGCAGTTGTCCGCGATCTGAGCAGCCTCGATGAGAAGGCCCAGATCATTGGCAATGTGGCAAACATTGTTGGCTTCGATGCGACCGATGAAGATCTGATGCGCTTCGCAAAAGCATCGTAAATGCTTCCTGTCAGTCGAACACGCGCACCGGCTGCTCGTCCCACGGCAGAGATGCCACGAAGCACAGATCGTAGATGCTGATCGTCGAAGGCTCGCGGTGGACGACCAGCCGCTCGAGCACCTCGGGCGCCAGCCAGGCGAGGCGCAGGAGGCGGCTGACGTAGCGGTCGGACAGGCCCTCGTCGACGGCCAGATCGGCGAGCGTGGCGACGTCGCCGCGTTCCAGCCGCTGCCGCCAGCCCCATGCCCGGCCAATGGCGCGCAGGAGGTGCGGATCCTGCCCGCGGCCCATGGCGGCCTCGACATGCTTCGGCGGCAGGATCCGGGGGCGACCGCCGCGGCGGCGCAGTTCGAGGGGGATGTGGACGCGCAGGGTCTCGGGCGCTGGCATCAGGCGACCTCCTTCTTCGGCGGCGCCATGAGCGCGGCGATGGCGCCGAGGCCGTCGTGGCGCAGATCGATGGCGAGGCCCGCCTCGCTGACCGTGATGCGCGCGACCAGCAGCTGGACGATGCGCGCCTGCTCGGCCGGGATGAGCGCCTTCCAGAGATTGTCGAACTGCGCCAGCGCGGCAACGACGGTGGTCTCATCAAGATCGGGACGCTCCTTCCGCACCGCCCGCGCGGTGCGCGCTGCGACTTCGGGCGTGCGCAGCATCCGGCGTATTTCGCCGATGACGGCCTCCTCGACCATGGCACCCGGCAGCCGCTGCGGCCCGCGCAACTCGACTGCAGGACGTTTCCGGATCACGTCCATCGAGGTGTAGTAGCAGTAGCGCTTGCCTTTCCGCTTGGTGTGGTGCGGCGTCATGGCGGCGCCGGTCTCGGTGAAGATCAGCCCGCGCAGGAGCGCCGGTTGCGCCGTTCGCGCCACTGCCGCCCGGGCGACGCGGTTGTTGGCGATGACCTCGTGCACCTCGTCCCACAGCTTCTGGTCGATGATCGCCTTGTGCTCGCCGGGATAGACCTCGTCCTTGTGCACCGCGAGGCCGAGATAGACCTTGTTGTGCAGGAACTTCAGCAGGTAGCCCCGGTCGAACACCGCGCCGCGCTTGGTGCGGATCCCGCGGGCGTGCAGCTCCTTCAGCACCTGCGCCGTGGAACTGGACCGCGCATAGAGGCGGAAGATTGTCCGGACCTGTTCCGCCTCGGCGGGCTCGATGACCAGCTTGCGGTCTTTCACCACGTAGCCGAGCGGCACCGGCCCGCCCATCCACATCCCCTTCCGGCGCGAGGCCGCAACCTTGTCGCGGATGCGCTCGCCGATCACCTCGCGTTCGAACTGGGCGAAGCTGAGCAGGATGTTCAGCGTCAGCCGGCCCATGGAAGTCGTGGTGTTGAAGGACTGGGTGACCGAGACGAAGGTGACGCCGTGGCGGTCGAAGATCTCCACCAGCTTCGAAAAATCCATCAGCGCGCGGCTGAGGCGGTCGATCTTGTAAACCACGACCACGTCGATCAGCCCGGCCTCGATGTCGGCGATCAGCTGCGCCAACGCGGGCCGGTCCAGCGTGCCTCCGGAGAAACCGCCATCGTTATAGCGGTCGCGCAGCGCCACCCAGCCCTCGGCGCGCTGTGAAGCGATATAGGCCTCGCAGGCTTCGCGCTGGGCGTCGAGGCTGTTGAATTCCATGTCGAGCCCTTCCTCGCTCGACTTGCGGGTGTAGATGGCGCAGCGCAGGCGGCGCACGGGTTCAGGCTTGGCGCGGCTCATGGGCGGCTCTCCGCGCCATGGGCGAGGCCAAAGAACTTCCACCCGTTCCAGTGGCTGCCGGTGATCGCGCGCACCGCGGCTGAGAGCGACTTGAAGCGCCGCCCCTGCCACTCGAAACCGTCGGTCAGGACGGTGACGACCTGTTCTTGACCCTGCCATTCGCGCACCAGCTTGGTGCCGGGGATCGGGCGGCGCGGATCCGCGATCATCGGGCCCGGCGCGCCCGAGGCCACCTCGGCCGCCAGAGCGTCCAGCGTGCGCCGTGTCGCAGGCTTGATGCCGCCATTGGCCAGTTCCTGGATGCGGTAGCCGATCCGCAGTTCCAGGTTCCCCCGGCTGGCGTTCGGCGCGGGCTCGCCGAACATGACCCGCCACTTGCACTGCAGCTCGGGCACCGTCATGGCCTTCAACGCCGCCAGTTCCGCCAGGACGTCGATCCCCTCTGCCTGGCGCGCGAGCGCGGCTTTTGCGTCTGATTTCTTTGTGTTTTTCTTCATGCGTCGTCTCCAACTCGGTTTTGCACCTGTCTCCGACGACGGCGTCTGAGGGCGAGAATGTCCAGCGAACTGTCTCCGTCGAGCGGAGAATTCTCGTTCGTTTCCCGTGGGTTGGTGCGCGCGATGGCGCTGGCGAGAATGGCGGCCAGTTCCGCCAGCCGCTCATCGGTGGTGAGCGTCTCGGCGGGCGGCGCGAAGGCGATGGAGTCTTGCATTGGGAGCGAACCTCCTGAGGCGGTTTGCTCCCTGTTCGCTGGTCGTGCCGGTGGAATTCAAGTCACAACAACTGGTTGTCGTAGCGCTGCGCAATTGAGAGAGCTTGCTCGTGCTCGGCGTGCCTGATCATCATTGGCGGATTAAGTATTTCACGTCGGTATCAGGCTATGTTGACAAAAAGGGTGAAGAGTCGCGGACAAAATCACGAACCAAAGTAATGGTTTAGGCGCGAACGTGTTTTGCCCGATTAGACTTCTCCCGATTGTTCGCCGACTTCACTCATTACCGCGTCCTTTTGCTTCTGGTTGGCGTTGTCGGCTTGGAACCAGAGGTGTGGCGGCAGAGGTATGCGGTGATGCCGACATGCAGTCATGAACAACGGGACAAAACCACGCACAAAAGCTTCCATTCGAAGGATCTGATCATGCTCGGTGACCACTGCATCAATTTCCGCTGATAGCGACGCATCGCAGTCGTCAGTGTTCGCCTCTGTAATGGGAATACCAAAACCAATTGTTTGGCCAGTTCGCCAGATGAAATCATCCGTCTGTTCGCTTGGAACCCATACTTGCTGAGTCATATGAGAAAGCACACGGTTCACGACATCTCTAAAGGCTTTCAGTTCGTCCGTCGCCGAGAGGCGCTCTAGCCCAACGAGGACGAAAGGAACAAGAACACTCCCGCACGTGGAGCGCTCAAAATAGACGTCATCACGACTTATCGGATGCCGGGCCAATTGACGATAATCTTGGAAGTATGTAACCCAATGCGAGCGGCGGATATATCGATACGATAGCCGGGATGCTACCTCACGAAGATAGTGGTCAACATCATGCAAACGGCCGCAACCTTGGGCCAGAAGCATTAGCATGTCCGTCGTCGAAAGATTTGGAACAGCTGCGCTGATTTTGGATTGGAGGGCGTGGGCTCATCGGGTTCAGGTTATGCTGCTTGACGCTGGCGGTTCAAGCGGCGGTTTTGGATGGTCTGCTGTTTG